>MDTE01123748.1_pt1 | contig 16506 bp, 15 predicted proteins | sample 811231 | NCBI WGS metagenome assembly MDTE01 (sample SAMN05326651, study PRJNA326480) | marine metagenome | isolation source: seawater | place: Indian Ocean: Red Sea | collected 2010
ACATACGTCAACTTTAGTTTCTATCGGTTTCATCTGACCGAAGGTAATATTTTGTAGTTTATTGGTGTTCTAGTCTTATAGAAAATAGCTAAAAAAAGCAATCAAAAAAATTAAATTATGAAAATTACTGATATCAAAACGTTTGTTGTAAGAGGAGGGCATCGTAATTGGGTGTTCTGTAAAGTTGAAACAGACGAAAATATTCATGGTTGGGGCGAGGGTTCGCTTGAGCGACACGAGTTTGCCGTTGAGTCCGGAATAAAGTTGCTCGCAGAGCGATTAATAGGAAATGACCCTACACAGATTGAGCGAAACTGGCAGATCATGTATCGCCATGGTTTTTGGCGCGGTGGTGTCGTTATGGGCTCTGCGATGGCTGCAATCGATATTGCTCTATGGGACTTGACAGGCAAGGTGTATAACCTCCCGATATACAAGATGCTTGGTGGTGTGGTTAGAGATAGAGTACGCGCTTATACACATGCTGATGATTTGAGAGGAGGATGGGACCAAGTCGATAAAGGTTTTTCCGCCTACAAGACTGGTGGCTGGAAGATCGAAAAAAACTCGTTTCATGAAAAAGATGTTGTCGAGGATCTATATGAGAAAATCAAGTCTATGCGGGAATATCTTGGGCCTGAACCTCTCATAATGATTGATAATCATGGGAGGTCCCGACCATCTGTTGCGATACGTCAGATGGAGGCTGTTCAAGAGTTTGATATCACTTTTTTTGAAGAACCAATCCCACCAGACAACCTTGATGCGATGGAGCAGATTAGAAATTCAGGAATTCGAATGGATATAGCAACCGGTGAACGCTTGTTCTTCCGTTATGGATTTAGAGATATTCTGCATCGTCGCCTCACTGACGTTATTCAACCTGATATCGCACATACAGGTGGTATTTCTGAGATCAAGCGAATAGCTTCTATGGCAGAGATCGAATACATCAAATTTGCGCCTCATAATCCCAATGGACCAATAGCGTCTGCTGCCTCTTTACACGTATGCGCTACGGTTCCAAATTTTTTGATTCTAGAGACAGCTCGTGATATGCCTTGGAACGACAAAATTCAGACAAATCCATTAGTTATTAAAGATGGATATTTCGAGTTACCAACTGCCGCAGGTTTAGGTACTGATCTTGATGAAGAAGTTCTCTGCACGCGACCTCTAAAACAAGAAGATTCGGAACGTAGCGGAAATGCTGGTGGTGATTCGGGAAGCTGGAACGCCGAAGATGGTTCTCCAGCGGATGTATAGATAATGTCTTCTGTATTTAGTGACTCATTTCAGGGTGATGTTTAAGGTTCTAGTATGACAAATCAGAAATTTCGCGCTGCATTGTTCGATATGGACGATACGCTTATCGATCGTCAGGCGGCATATGAAGCTGTTTACCGTCTGTTTTACGACCAGCAGGATGCCGTCAACTCATTAACCCCGTGGGCAGAAGCAATTGATTACTTCTGGTCCCTTTCACCAAATAATGCACACGACTCTAGAAGTGCAATAGAAGAGATACAAAATAAGTGGCCTGATGTGGTGAGTGATCCTGAAACTCATTACAGATTTTACTTTTCAAATATGGTCAGGCTGGTAGAAATGTTGCCAGGAGTTGAAGAGTTCGTGAAGTGTTTAAATGATTCTGAAATTAGCTGGGGAATTGTGACAAACGGTGATCAATTCCAGCATCAAAAAGCTGAGAATACGGGTCTCGACAAGACTTCACCGTTTGTTTTAGCGTCGAAATTATTTGGTGTGGATAAGCCAGCCCCTGAAATATTTTTAGAAGCAGTTAGATTGCTTGATGTTAAAGGTCTTCAAGCTCATGAGGTACTTTTTGTTGGTGACAATCCATACACAGACATAGTAGGTGCCAATGCCGTTGGTATGAAAACGGCCTGGATTTGTATGGGTAGGGAGTTCCCTGATGATGTACCTGCCCCAGATTATATTGTTGAGCATGTTAGCGAACTTAAGCGTTTGCTGATCTAATCTTTACAATCGTGTTACTACAAACTTATATAGTCAATTAGTAACTCATATTCACTGATTCTCACAGGATAATTTGAATTGGGTTTAGAATGCAGTTTTAGATGGCGTTGCATTCTGAATCATTTTTAAAGGTGGTCCATAACATTGTTTGGTGTAGCAGTACTTGGAACGGGCAGGCTCGGTGGTAATTACATTGATATCGTGAATCGAACCTCAGGAGCGGATCTGAAAGTTGTTGCCGAAGCTCGAGATGAAGCTGCGGCGCCGTGGAAAATTAAATACCCGGATGTTGAATTTGTGAATGACTATCGAGTTGCACTAAAGCGTGATGATGTGCATGTAGTAATTGGTGCGCTTCCGCATTGGTTGCATTATCGGGCAGGACTCGATGCTGCAGAGGCAGGAAAGCATGTCTATATGGAAAAACCTATGGCACTTTCTGCTTTAGAGGGTATTGAACTGTTGAGCGCTGCTAAGGCGAACGGCGTGAAATTTATGACTGCACATACACAGAGATATTATCCTGCGGTTCAAGCGATGAAGAAGATTGTTGACTCTAAACGACTTGGTGAAGTGGTTATGGCATATGACATGTGGCATAAGGTTTACCAGCCTTGGACGCGACCTCCATGGATGCTAGATGCTTCTAAAGGCGGTGGAATGGGACAGATGGACGGCACTCATGAAATTGACCGCCTTATGTGGATCATCGGTGATGATGTTGAGACGGTTAGCGCTAGAGTTGGTCAGATCACATACCCGAGGACTGAAAATCCAGAGATTGACTGTGATGATACTGCAATGTGTTTTCTAAGATGGAAGTCAGGTAAGGTTGCCACAATAAGCCGAATGGCTTGGAGGGTGGGTGCTACCGAGTACGGGGCTAATTATTTTTTCACAGATGGCATGGCAAAATTTCGTTTGAAGTATGGTCAGGGACCTGAACAGGAGACTGCTTTGTGGATTGCTGATTCCGAAGATGGAATATGGCATAAAGAAGAAATAAGAGAAAATGACTCAATGTTCGAGGAGTTTAAAGACTTTATTGAAGCTCTCGAACGCGGAGACGGTGACACTCCGATACCTCAAGAGCATGGGCTTAAGGTCATCAAAGTGTTTGAGGCTACCGAGGAGTCGGCGCGAATCGGCCGGGAGGTGGAAGTTAAATGGTAAATCGTTTGATTGGGAATCAGACGCCAAGTCCACCTTGAACAATTTTGTCATCTCTGGTTACGTCACCTAAATGGTTTGTGTGGGATGAATCATTTATTGAGCCTATGCTCCAGCCATGGCGTCCAAAACGGAAACGGCTGATTGAGCAATTGAAGATATCGGTTCGCGCTGCTAGTCGATTGTCTATGCCTGTGATGTAATGGATCAATGCGCGCATAGTATCGCCGTGGCTTATGATCGCTATCGTGTGTGTACCTGGTTTTTCGTACCAGTCTTTTTTGTAGATTATTTCGTCTTCTAGCCAGTTGGACGCACGACGCTCAACCCAACGCATAGTCTCCCCGTCAGCAGCTTTAAAGAATTTGCCTTTTTCTGCCATTAGTAGTCTTACTTCAAGTGGCATCACATCTTTCGCCATTTTGCCACGCCATGCTGGAGTTTGTTTTTCTATGATTGCGTCAACTTTTTCGAACTCGACATCCGGTGTACCCATACCGCGTAACACCCCTTGAGTGGTCTGGACCGCTCTGAGCAATGATGAAGAGTAGATCATGTCGAAATCCACTCCTTCTGAAGCTAGTCTGGCACCCGCCGCTTCAGCTTGCTTATGACCCCTGTCAGTCATGGGTGCGTCGAAGTTTTCACCCGCAGCAATTCCAGGTGTTATGTTCGATTGTGACTCTCCGTGGCGTATGAAGTAGAAATCGAATTCAACGTTCTCATGAATCACTTTGGGACTCTCCAATCTTGCTATCCGTGTTTTATGAATCGTTAGTTAAGAAGAAATATAAAAGTACTGTCTAGTTTAGAAGGTATGTATAACGAATTCCATGATAGTTATTTACAGAAAACACCTTTGACTCTCTTCGGGTAGTATTACCCTATCTATAATGAAACCGGCTATCTGGCCGATTCAAGATTATGAAGTGATTCTTGAGGACGACATGAAACCAGCTGACTTGAAAGTTGCACTTAAAGCAAAAAAGCCCGTATTTGGATTTATGATCTCAGCAACTGCGAGTATGCGTTGGGGTAGAGTATTCGCCGGTAGTACTCTCGATTATGTCGTGATAGATGCGGAGCATGGTTCTAGAGATCGTCAAATGATCGCTGACACTGTAGACCAAATGAAGTCTTTAGATATCACTGCGATAGTTCGAACACCAAACACAGAAGAAGTTTGGGTTGCGATGGCCTTGGACGCAGGCGCTGACGGTGTTTTAGTTCCATATTGTGAAACAGTTGATGAAGTGCGCCATACTTGTATGAAACTCCGGACACACCCTCTAAAAGGCGAGTACTACGAGAAAGTAGTCGAAACCGGCGAGTACCCGAGTGATAAGTCAAAGACTTATCTAGAGAATCGACACAAAGATCACATATTTATTATGGGTGTCGAAAGTAAGCCAGCCGCAGACCGTGTTTCGGAGTTGATTGGATGCGCTTCAATCGATGCAGTGTTTATAGGACCGAACGATATGACCACTTCTTTAGGTATACCAGATGAGGTTGAGAATCCAATTTATCTGGACACACTCAGCCATGTGATCAAAACTGCCGATGACCATGGCATACCCACTATGATTCACCAGCAGACGATTTCAACCTCAAAGACGGCTATTGAACTTGGAGCACGTTTTATTCTTCATTCATCTGACGCTGGAATTCTGCTACGTGGAATTCAAGATGAATTTGCGGTATTGCGAGATTTTGCTGGTGGAGCAGAAGTAGCGGCTGAAGATACATTGGATGTCGTTTAGGATAGATCTAGATTCGATCAGAGCGAATGGGTACTTTTAAATTAGATTATCCGAGTACGAATTTTTGGAAAGACTCTGCGTATTTGGCACCTATTTTATTACCTAGTTCAGCCCGTCGTTTTTTCATCCAACTGCCAGCTTCATCTGGATTTGCTACTTGGCTAACATGTTTTTTTAGAGCTTTAATGGATGTTTCGACATCGTCTTCGGTGAGCGGGTTCCAGAAGTTTGCGTTATCGCCAAAACTCATTACCCAGACCTCTCGTACTTTGTGAGGTTCTAGACCTTCGTCGTGAAATAGTTCAGGAAATGTCAGATGGTCCCGTGCACTGGGGAATACTGCAGATAAGGCAGCTTCGCCCGCCGCAAAATGGTCGGGATGCCCTATGTACCCCGAACTTAGAAGATCGCGATTTGGATTTGTCGTGATCAGGACTTCTGGTCGATACTTTCTGATTTCACGAGCAATGTCCCTCCTAACTTCGAGGTTTGGCTCAAGGTACCCATCAGGGTACCCGAGAAACTCGACAGCTTTCAGGCCGAGTGTCTTTCCGGCTTCTATTTGTTCTTCCGCTCGAACTTTGGCGAGATCCTCAGGGCTGACGTTACGGTCTTCAGTTCCTTTAGAACCATCTGTGCATAGAACGTAAACTACTTCCCAGCCAAGCCGGGACCATTTTGCCACGCTGCCAGAACATCCATATTCGGCGTCATCAGGGTGAGCCGTCACCACCATTGCTCGTTTGCATTCGTTGTCTGAACGGTCGTCAACTTCCATTGATTTACTTGCTCCTGTAAATGTGAGTGAACCGCTCTAGATTAGATTCATCGGAGTGAAAATTTTACCATCCGCTTTTGCCAGGTTAGCTATATAAAGCATTTATTTAAGATGCTTAATTACGAAATCTGTGACCTTTTCTACGGCTAGTTTTGATGAAAAAAAGGTGTTGTTGTGATCGGTGTTTGGAATTCCAAAGAATTCATAGCTTTGATGTTTTGCAGATGATTTGGCATTCGCAAAATGCTCATCTTCTTCTCCGCAGAAAAATAAAGTTGGTGCAATGTGGTTTTTCAATCTATTTTCTGCTCCCTTCCACCAAAGTAATGCTTCGTGTGATGCAGCAAGAGCAAGAGGGTCATTGCCTGGGCGTTCGCCATCCGGCTTTTCAATGGATTTTGCTCTTCCGGATCGTAACACTCGAATGTGTCTTTTAAATCGTCGGGAATTTACGTTTGCTGGCAGTAAATGCATACCACCTATTGTTAGTAACTGAAGGCGTTCTGGTGTTGAAGCTGCGAGTTCTAGCCCGGTACGTCCGCCCATAGAAAAACCTATGTAACCATATTTATTAGCACCGTAGTGATCTGCAAGTGCGGTCACTACTGCTGCACGTTTTTCAACCGTATGATCTTTAGGGTTGTGAGATCGGCTCGATAGACCGTGACCGATCGCATCAAAGATCATTACGGTTGCGTACGGTTCAAGTGAACTTATCCAGCCACCACGGTTCCAGTCTCGGCCCCATGAACCGAATCCATGATGGAGAATTAGTAATGGTCCGGATCCCGACGTTTCGTAATTAACTTCGAGAGATTCTAGCTTTAGTATTGGCATTACACGATTCTAATTGGAACTACAGCCCCGAAAAGTTAGGGGCGAATGTAATATCTAAGCTTCGTCGTATTTGTAAACATAACTCACATTTTGGAGCGTCAGACAATGGCACAACCGCTTGTTTCGGTGATTATGGGTAGCACATCTGATCTGTCAACCATGCAGCATACTGCGGACATGCTTGAAGAGTTGGGTGTTCCGCATGAAATTCGAGTTGTGTCAGCACACCGGACTCCCGATCTAATGTTTAAATTCGCAGAAGAGGCGAAAGATCGCGGTATTAAAGTAATTGTAGCTAGCGCTGGTGGTGCTGCACATTTACCAGGTATGACGGCTGCCAAGACAGTTTTACCGGTGATTGGGGTTCCTGGGGTTGGTCCTCATCTCGATGGTTTGGATTCATTAATGTCTATTGTTCAGATGCCCCGTGGCTATCCGGTCGGCACGGTAGCAATTGGAGAATGGGGAGCAGTGAATGCTGGAATTCTTGCTGCTCAGATCATTGGTTTAATTGATTCCTCTGTTCAAGAAAATATAGAGAATAGGCGCGGTCGGATTACTGCAGAAATAGAAGCAACTACATACGTAAAACCTGAAGTCGATTAGCGTATGAAATCGAACTCAACTCTGAAATCAGGTTCGACTATAGGTATTATCGGTGGTGGCCAATTGGGGCGTATGCTGGCTATCGCTGCGCGTCAGATCGGCTATAAGACGGTTGTTCTTGATCCAGATGTAAATTGTCCCGCAGGCCAAGTTGTAGATAAGCAGATTGTTGAACCTTATAGTAGTCGTAACGCTTCGCTTGAATTGGCTCGTTTAAGCGATGTGATCACATATGAATTTGAAAATGTTGACGCTGGCTCTGTCGCAGATGCATCAGAAATCGTTAACGTTTACCCGTCACCTGCTGTTCTTCGAACCACTCAGCATAGGTTGCGCGAGAAAAATGCACTTTTAAAAGCGGGTATTTCTGTTGCTCAATTTCGTGAGGTCCGCTCAATACAAGAACTCTATGCCGCTGGAAAAGATTTAAGTTATCCGATGGTTCTTAAAACAGCGACTGAGGGATATGACGGAAAAGGCCAGTTGATTATCAGTAATGCTGAAGAAATTGGTCAATCTTATGAATCTTTGAGTTCGCGTGGGACCGATTTGATTGTTGAAAAATTTATTCCATTTAAGATGGAGATTTCGGCTATTTGTGCTCGAACTTCCGACGGACAGACCACGACTTTTCCGCCCTCTGAGAATATTCATCGAAATCACATCCTAGATATGTCCATCGTCCCACCTCGGTTACCAAAAAGCCTTACAGATAAGGCCAGATTGTTGGCGGAGAATGTTGCAGTCAAACTGGACGTTGTCGGTTTAATAGCCGTGGAGATGTTCGTTACAGAGGAAGATGAATTGTTGGTGAACGAATTGGCACCCCGTCCACATAATTCGGGGCATTATTCCATGGGTGGATGTGATATTTCTCAGTTTGAACAACTAGCTAGAGTTATGGCTGGATTACCTATATCAAACCCAACTCTTTTGTGTCCGACTGTTATGGTGAATTTATTGGGTGAAATCTGGGAGGATACTGATGGGGAGCCTGATTGGTCAGGGGCACTGTCATTTCCTGGTGTGAGCTTGCATCTTTATGGTAAAGCCGAGCCTCGAACAGGGCGTAAGATGGGGCATATAAATGTAGTAGCAGATACGATTGAAGATGCTCTTTACATTGCAAATGAGTCTCGTGCGAGAGCGTGGCGTCGCTCCACACCATAAAAGCTATCTTTTAGCTTTTGGTTTACGGAAATGGGCATGGGCATCAACATTCTCACCGACCTCTGATAATTCTATTTGGCCGTTGTGAACTGTGTAAATCTTGTCTGCCATGTCAAGAAGTGTTCGGTCGTGAGTTGTTGCAACGATAGACATACCTTCGTCTGTGACCATATTTTTAAACAGACTGAAAATTTCTGAGGCGTTAACTGAGTCTAGCTCACCGGTCGGTTCGTCAGCTAGGATAACGTCTGGTCGCATTGCGACTGCACGCGCTATAGAGATTCTTTGTTGTTCGCCACCTGATAATTCATATGGCCTGTGTTTTGCTCTACGGCTTAATCCTACGATGTCTAATACTTCGTTTGTTCTTTTTGATCGTTCTGATGTTCCGAGCCCTGCGATACGCATTGGTAGTTCGACGTTTTCATATGCAGAGAGAAGCGGTAAAAGAGCGAACGATTGGAATACGACACCAATTCTATGTCGTCGTAGTTCAGTGCACTGCTTTTCGTTGAACTTTGCCATATCTTCACCTTCGAAAAGTACACGTCCTGATGTTGGATGATCGAGACCTGCGAGCATATTCAAAAGAGTGGTTTTGCCGGAACCTGAACGTCCAACTAGCGTTATAAATTCTCCTTGACTTATTTCGAGGTTAACAGACTGAACTGCTTGAACGATTTCACCTGAAAGTTTATATTCACGCGTTATATTTATGGCTTGGATTATTGGCTTTCTCATGCCAAATGTATTTTCGGCAGAGAGTTGACTAGTCGCCTGGTTCAAGTGTTACCTTTCCGTTGTTTACGTCGACTCGCACCCGACGTTCAATGTTTAGATTATCTAGCATATCTCGAGGAATTTGCACCGACCCTGCAGAGTCGATTAGCAGGAATTCTTCAGTCCCTGTAGTATCACCGCCAAGCCTGCGCTCAGACGAAACTTCGCGAGTGGTTTCAGTACTGGTTTTACCATCTTTAATTGCTACGGCACGCCCAACACTCGTAGCTATAGCAGGGTCGTGTGTAACTATCACAATGGTAGTGTCTAGATCCTGATTGACCTTGTTTAGTAATTCTAGGATTTCATGGCCAGTCTGGTCATCGAGTTCCCCTGTGGGTTCATCGGCGAGTAGGAGGGGTGGTTGGTTGGATAGCCCGATGGCTATTGCTACGCGTTGTTGTTCTCCACCGGAAAGTTGTGAGGGTTTGTGATACAGCCGGTCGCTTAGTCCGACCATATCCAAGAGGTTACTAGCTCGCTCTTTACGTTCGGATTCAGGAGTGCCAGAAATAACCATTGGAAGCTCTACGTTTTCTAATGCGGTGAGATATGAGAACAGATTTCTAGAAGTCTCCTGCCATATGAATCCCACCTCGTGGCGACGGTAATCGACAATTTCCTTACTCGTCATTTGGAGTAGGTCGAAATTTCCGACTCTGATTGTTCCTGCAGATGGAAAGTCGTATCCTGCAAGGATATTCAAAAGAGTAGATTTACCACTTCCTGATGCTCCAACAATCGCGATGATTTCACCTCGATTTACGTTTAGCTCAAGTCCGCGCAACGCTACAACTTCTAGATCAGCAGCTTTGTAGATCTTAAAGAGTCCGCTACAGTCAATATAAGAAAAATCCGATGTCGTCACGGAGGATAGCCTTTGTTTGGGGTGTTGTGATTAATTTTCTCCCATCCGCATCACTCTGTGGATGGACATTCTGTAAACAGAGATCAAAATAATTCCGATAACTATTAGGAATACTACGCCTAATATAGCGAAGGTAATTCCAAATCCCATCCAGTTTATTTGAACAATCATAGGTGGAATTACTGTTGCATTTTTTCCTGAATTAGCGAGGTAGGGCATTATGGTTGTACCTAGGCGCGAACCCATAAATATCCCGAGGCCAACGGCTACCCCAATTACCATAACTTGTTCAAGTACTACTAGGAACAATAATTGTTTCATAGATAATCCTATTGTTCTCAGTAGAGCTAGTTCGGAGCGTCTGGCGTTAAAGGAAACCTTAGCATGAACAAGAAATCCAACTGCACTAACAGTTAGCACTGTGAAAAAAGCTATGCCGAGCAATGCCTTCCATCCAGCAAAGACTAGAGGGTCGAACACGACATTGGATAATTCTACTGTTCTGTCGGTTGTACTTGATCCGGGCCGGATTCGTAAAGAACGAAGTTCTTTAGCAATAGGTTCGACAGCTTGGTCTGGGGTAACTAATGATTCTAGAATTTCTCCATCCGATGCTATTAGTTCAGCTCCCTGTGTGGTGGCGACCCAAAACTCAGTTGGTTGAATATTTCCGGTTGTCCGCGTAACGTTCATTCTTTCATGGAGAGCTTTAAAATCTGCGAGTATGAAAGGTTGTTCAGCAAGAGACATTGTTGGAAAATATTCGACCACATCGTGAATCGAGATTTTGACCAGTACACCTGCCACAGATATTTGTAACACTTCTCCGTTTTCGCCTCCGAACATCTTGACGAAATTCTTGCTAGCGAGCACAGGAATTATTTCCAGTTCAGATCCGTGAGCAAGCCCGCGGTATTCTCTTGGGTCAGATGCAGTCCAACGAAGTCTCGCTATGCCTGATATCGAATGACCGTCTGGCGTTATGGCTTGGCTTAGATTATCGCCTAGCGATTCTTGCGTAGGGGCCATTGTCCGCCAACCGTTTATGCTATTGAAAGTCTCAATAATTATCAGTTCCGTGCCAGTCTTGTTTATTACGGCGATATCGTCTATATCTAATGCCGCAGGACTGAGGCCTTTCTCATAGTCGATAATACCAATTGCGTGAAGTTTGATTGGTGTCTCAGGAAGAAGTCCTGGGGCTCCTCTAAACGGTGCCGCTTGAATGCTCGACCCTATCCGGCACCATTCCGGAGGTTCTTCATCTACTGGTATCGGGCAGTTAAATCTAAATGTGTCAGATGCGACGGGGACCATGGACCCAAGGGGTATGGAAAAGAACTGTCCATTTGCGTCGGAAAGTCTTGCAATTAGGTATGTTGAAGGCTGTCTAATGAGCGGTTTAACCATTGCGGTTAGCCATCGACCTTCTTCTGGTAATGTGATTCCTGCTGCTCCACCGACATTCAATATAGAAATTTTTGAATCTACCGGTGTGACTCCGAAGTCGTCACGAAACCACCCAACATTCTCTATTGTGTCCAGATCGACTCCGATCACTTGGAAACCTTCTGCTCCAGTTCCAGAAATCATCGTTCCTGTTTCTCGGTATACTGGCGATGCCGATTGAACTTCTTTAAGTTCTTTGATGTTTTTAATTACCGAGAACGAGATACCGCCAGACCTTGGAGATACCGAAGCCAGCTTTATATCAGCACCAGTGCGGTAGTATGCTTGGTCGATTGCACTTTTTTTCAGGGTCGCTTCGAAGCTAGCCGCGAATACTCCAAGTGCAGCGGTCAGAATTAACAGTAGGGATAGACGCGAGTGGTGTGCGGGGTTTCGAGCCATTTGCCATATCCCTAGAATCAGGGCAGGAGGCGTGATTGTTGATAATGGGCGTTTTGAAAGGATTCGTCCTGTTAAGTCCATTCCTAATGGGAAGGTTCGCAGTAGAGCTAGCCCCACAGCTACTAGGAATATTGCTGGTACCGCCAGAATTAACTGGTTAATTGTAGTTTCTCCAAAGATGCTTACCGCGACAAACGAACCTTGTTTGGTAAGTTGCCAGAATAGAAATAAAACGAGACCTAGAAAACCTAGATCAAGGTAATAACGTTGTACCAGCGCAAGTCTAGCGGGACGCGTTCGAGTAACGCGGCTTGCGAGAAGGCGTAGCTTGGTCGCACGTAACGCTGGGATGAATAGCGCAAGCATTCCTAGAAGTCCGCCAAAGAATGCCATTCTGAACGCATCGAATGTTAACCTGACAGGTAAAGTGTCCCCGTTATTGAGTTCACCATAGATCGGTAGAACGCCAATGAATCCGACTCCCAGAAAGGCAATTAATGGACCTGAGATAGCAGCAACTGCTGCGAGTAGGGCAGCCTCAATGATGAACACAGCAAGAATTTGTTGTGAGGTAGCACCACGAGTTCTGAGTAAGCTAACCTCTGTACGTTGTGCATCGACTAGGAGCGACGCTAGAGTCACAACATAATAAAGTACGACTAAAACGATGAGAATCAAAACGATAAACATAGGTAGTCGATTGAAGAACAGGTCGGTTTCGAATTCACGTAGTACATCAGGTAGATCTGACCTTAGAAAAAAACCATCAACTATTGCTTTCAACTCACGGTCAGTTGCGTTAATAGTGTTTTGAATAGATTCTGTTTCAGAAGCAGCGATTCGTTTTGTATCGACATCTAACCACCAAGCGTAATCGGCACCCATGTCAGGGAAGTAAGGACCAAGGCCTTCTAGGATTGTTTTCTCAGGCACAACGAATTGAGCAAATTGGAGCGTATCGCTTCTAAGTCCGAAAGCTTCTTTATGGATTCTCCAATGTGCTGCTTCCGGATCTATTCGTTCATAAACTCCAGTTATTAGTACGTCGACACGATTGTTTATATCTTCCCAATGAGGGCGTGCGGGATAAATGTCACCAACTTTAATACCAAGCATCTCGGCTGACTGAATATCAAGAATTCCTTCGATCTTTAGTGAACCATCAGTATCTATAGTGGTTACCGGTAACGCTTGGACTCCTTGCACTATGTTCACTCGGTTGTTCACATCGGGTATTGTCATCATTGATACCCTGCGACAGTCACATTCGATTAATTCGTCGTCGTTATTATTCTTGAGTCGAATGTTCGATCGACATGGGCATTCACTGGGGTGAACTAATGCAGGTGGAAGATCAACGAAGAAAGTCCACGTCTTTATGGCGAATTCACCATGGTTTAGGAACGGGTTGAATCGCCGAATGGTCGTGTCTTCCATTGCATTCACTATGCGTGCATGCGTTTCGGGGTTGGTTGGAACTTGTCCGGCTTCAACTAGTAGATCTAAGTTAGCTGGTTCGTGGTTAGAAAGTGCTCGCTGTAGGGCGACATCTCGCAGTGCATCGAAGAAGATAACTGAGCTGGCCATAATCGTGGAAGCCAGTACTACGCCAATCATAACCGCCGAAAGTAGTCGCCAATGATCGAGAGTTCTCTTAACGATGAGTTGAAAAGAGTTGCTTATCATAATGAACTAGCGTGGAAGCTTTGTTTGCCCATATTCACAATCTTGGTTCGATGGTAACAGTGGAAGCTGGTAAGAATTTTCGCTAATCGGCTCGAAAATATGTAAGAGTATTTTACACGCAGGTAGTACTGAGATTGGATGGTCCTATTTAATGATTTATCAATTGTAAAAATGATGTGAATTATTTTGAAAATGGATGTATCAAATACATGCCTGTGCTTTTTTCACTTGATACGCTGAGAACGGTGGAACAGGTTTTTTAGATTCGAATATTGTTATTACTTTGATCCGTTTAACTCACTTCAAACTGTTCAAGACAGCATTGGTGCTAGTTCTTATTACTGTGCTCCTAACTTCATGCGTTATGACCCGTTTTGAAGCGGACGATAGCAATGGTCAAAACATCCAAGATAATGATCTTGATTTAACTCCACTTTTGGTGCAAACACAGTCACCTAGTTTTTCTGATACTAAACCCTATACGACTCCTGAGCTTGTAGAAGTATTGACGCCTTCCGTTGTTCAAATAGCGGTAGATTTAGGTCGAGGACAGGGAGTAGGAACGGGTGTAATTCTGGACGAAAATGGTCTTATCCTTACCAACTGGCATGTTGTTGAAGGAGCGGTCGCAATAACGGTGGCATTTGCTGATGGGTCTATTTCTGAGGGGGAGCTTTTCAGACGTGATCCACTATTGGATCTTGCAATCGTGAAAGTCCAAAACAAAGTCGATTTGAAGCCGGCAATATTTGGTGACTCAGACTCATTAGAAATTGGTGAAGATGTCGTAGCTATTGGTCATGCTTTAGGTTTGAGAGGAGGGCCAACTGTTAGCAAGGGTGTTGTGAGTGCCCTTGAACGTACGATTGTTGGAGAAGCAGGAGCCGATTTAACAGGTCTTGTTCAGACAGATGCAGCGATCAATGAAGGAAATTCTGGGGGGCCGCTGGTAAACATGTTTGGGGAGGTGGTGGGCATTAATACTGCTAAGATCAATGTTGGTGACCGAATAGGTTTTGCAATCAACATTAATGCAGCAAAGGCTTCAGCATACGGACTTATAGCACAAGGACCGGTTCCGCCTCCTGGATTTTTGGGTGTTGGTGGGGTAGATATAACACGTGCCCTTGCTCTTGCATTGCGTTTACCGGTTGGAGAAGGTTTTGGGGTGACATTTATAGCGCCCGGATCACCAGCAGATGAAGTTGGAATAGAATTGGACGATATTATTGTTCAGCTCGGTGATAGTGAGATAACCAATGGTCAGGATTTGACGAATTTTTTACGTGAACACCCCGCCGGCACCTCAATTCGAATTAGGGTGGTAAGAGATGCTGAATTCTTGGTCACTCTTAACGCTACTCTGGTAGAACGCCCTAACTGATAGTCAAACATCAAACACGTATCGTCAGGATCGTGCAAAATGTGCCGAATCAATTTGTACAGTTTTGTCAAAGAGGTATCTGATGGAGCCACAGATTAGAGTCGATCGTGAGTTAAAAGGTAAGGTAGCAATTGTCACGGGTGCCGGTCGTATGCGAGGCATTGGTCGTGCTACTGCAAATGTGCTTGCACGCATGGGAGCTAATGTAGTAGTAACAGGCACAGGCAGGGACCCTGACACTTTTCCGCTTGATGAAAAAGACGCTAGGTGGCGCGATATAGAGTCAACCGCTGAGCAAGTCGAATCATATGGTGTTAAAGCAATGTCATTGATATCAAATATTGCCGATGAAGATGACGTACAGAAAATGATTGATGTCACTGTTAGACAATTTGGGAGACTTGACGTTATTGTGAATAATGCCGCTGCACCATACGGTAGCGATCGAGTTTCTGTTTTAGATTTGCCCACTGAAGTGTTCACTAAGGTTATTAACGTTAAAGTGATGGGCACTTTTTATGCTTGCAGAGCGGCAGTTCGGCAGATGACTCAGCAGGGAGAGGGCGGGCGTGTAATCAATTTGTCATCAACAATGGGCAAAAGTGGCCGACCAAACACAAGTGCTTACAATGCAGCAAATTTTGCAGTTGACGGTTTTACTCAATCTTTAGCGAAAGAGGTTGCTGATCAAGGGATAACGGTCAATAGTGTCTGTCCAGGATTGATAGAAACCTCTCGTATGGATCCGATGGGGCGAAATGATAGGTGGAGTGCTCGCTTGTCCGAAATTCCCATGAAAAGAGCTGGTACTGATGAAGAGGTTGGTGAATTGATTGGTTTTCTATCGAGTCCACGCGCAGCTTACATTACTGGCCAATCTCTTAACGTAAATGGTGGAGTTATTACTGAGCGTTAAATTTCAAGTCCTTCGTAGATAGCGATTTCTATGAAATCTCCTACCCCTGCATCCCAAGCGAACTGTCGTGCCTCAACAATTTGTTTTTCGTTTATGCCCACAACAATCTGCTGTACTGGATAGGAAGGACCTTCACCCCACGGATCAAATGCATTAGTTCTATCTGTCTGTGAAAAGTATGCTCTTCCATTTGGATGGGAGTGGTATATGACGCGAGGCCGTACCTCGTTATCAAGGGTTCTATTAAGATCGAGGAGATCACTGTCTGAGATAATGTAAGCAGTTTCTGCAGTTCGATTTTTAGCTGTAGGGTGTGCTTTAGGCGTGTAAGCATTCGTTGCTCTTCTGACTCCATCAGCTTCTTCAGAGTCTTTGTGACCAGTTATCCAACCACAGCATTCATTTGGAAAGGATTCGCGTGCATGTCGAAAAATTTCTTCGAGTGAAGTACGGGGTACTTGAATTGGTTTTACTGCTGGCAATTTGTTGGTCTCATCGTTTTAATTTAAACCTGCGGGGCACTCTAGCGTCTATTCCGTTTCATTCCTATGTGAGGTTTAATTTTAAAAATAATAATTGATATGTTTTTTGTGCTTATCTGTCGTCAGTCTATAGTTAAAGCAAATTGTTCAAACCATAAGTTGTGATTGTGACATTTGCTTCTATTTTTGATATTGGGATGTGTCAATATTATGG
>MDTE01166403.1_pt1 | contig 16505 bp, 11 predicted proteins | sample 811231 | NCBI WGS metagenome assembly MDTE01 (sample SAMN05326651, study PRJNA326480) | marine metagenome | isolation source: seawater | place: Indian Ocean: Red Sea | collected 2010
CCTCGATTTTCTATAATATGACATCCTTGACAATTATATTGCTTTACAAGACGATGCCCTTTTTTATAGATACTTGGAGCTTTAAGATGAGCCTTTAGCTTATCATCTACTTTGTCTGCGTTAAATGCAAGAACTGCAGCTGTAACTGCTTCAATTTCCTCTTCAGAAAAATAGAAGTTTGGCATTTTTAGTAAATCAAGATGTTTACTTTCTTTTCCTCTATCATAGATACGTGGAGTTCTTAATTTATTTTCAATCCAAGCTGGTACAGTATGCTCAATATCATGAAATAATCCAAAATCAAATTTTCCAACTGGTTTTGAACCTTCTTCAGTAATCTCTACACCAATAGGCTTTGCGTCATCAAATCCATCTATATCATGGCACCCAAAACATCCATAATGTCGTATACTTTTTTCACCTATAAAATACAGTTTCTCATCATCAGACATTTTATTAGCTTTAGCAATGGCAAATTCTTCAGGATTAGATTTTTTTAGCCAATTGATAGTTAATTTATCTAATACTGAATTATCAAAACTATGATTAGGCGTGTCATCAAATGACTTATTCTTATTTTCAATTAAATAAGCAGTGATATCTTTTGCTTGTTGTGGTTGGAGTCGAAGATTTGGCATTTTTGTATCTGGCATATATTCTTGTGGATTCATAATCCATTCATAAAGCCATTCGGCAGTTACTTTAGAGCCTAATCCTATTAGGTTTGGTCCTTGAACTTTAGTTAGGTTTTTGTAGTTATTGATGTGTGGAGCATCCTTAGGATCTTCTTCATGAACATGACAACCTAAACAGCCAACTGCTGAAAATAATTTTTCTCCGTTAATAGGATCTCCTATAAATCGTTTACTATTACTACCTATATTTTTCTTTTTACCATCGAAGAGATAATTAGTGATACCAGAAATCTCTACATTATTATACGCTGTAACTTCTTCACTTTCTTGATTTGGTTGTTCGAAAATTGATGGCATTCGCGTATTATATCTAAAATGCCGTGGATTTTTTATCCATTTTTCAACCCAGTTTTCCGTCACTTTTTCATTTAGTTTTCTTAGACTCGGTCCTGATTTACCTTGGCTAGCCCAATTTGCATTATAATGGCAACCATTACATCCTGCTCGATCTACCAAGGATAAGCCAAGGTTTAATTTATCTGCTCCAGCTAGATCACTTGTATTTGTATGACATTTGAAGCAACTAGCTTCTGTATAACGTGTTGGTAACATTGGTGTAAGCCAATGATGATTAACTTTCCAATCATGCTCATCAATCCATCTTTCTTTATCTTCAAGTGTATTAGGTGTGTGAGATGAAGACACAAATGATGTACCGCGACTACGACCAGCGTGACAACTAGTACATCCAAAATCATTCATAGGATGAGGGGACTTTGAAGTGATATATAAATCTAAATTAGGGTGTGTTGTATATGGTTGTGGAGCATCTACAAAATCCGGGTTATCGATACCTAAGTGACAACTTGTACATCTATCTACAACGGGAACAGATGCAAAATTAACATCATATTTAACATCAGCAACAACAATTTGATTTACTTTATAATAAGGATCTAAGAAATCAAGTATTGGTAAATCTCTTACAATATCCCCTAGTTTATTTGGGATTGTCATTCTATCACGATCAAGTTTATTAAGTTTACTATTTGTGAGGTTAAACTGTTTTAGGTATTTATCAAGGTCAGTTTGTTTTTCTTTTACTAGAGACTCCATGGATTTAATCTGTGATTCTATCTTTGAAATCTCTATTTCTGTTGATTCTTTTTCTAGTCTTAGATCATCTAAAATCTCTAGGGAAGCAATGTAATCATCTCGATGAGTGGGCCCATGTCCGGGATGAGTATTCTCAGCTTCAACAAGATACTTTAAAGCTTCGACATTCGCTTTTTGACTCTGATACAACATATTTTGGTTATAATGTTTATCTTCAAGAAGCTTTAATTCGTTTAGTAATGCTTCTAGTTCAACACTTCTACTATTAAATTCATCTTGCGCGACAGCCAATGCATTTTCATATTTTTCTTGATCCTGTTGTACTTTTAATGATTCTTCAGCTAGTTTAGTATTCGCAACTTCAACTTGCATTTTTCTGAATTCTCGTTGATAATCTTTAAATTCATCGTCATTATCATCAACAAAGATCCAGACAGTGCAAACAAGAAAAATAATAGAAGATATTGCAAACCACTTATTTAGTAGATTTATATCCCAATATCGTTCGTCGTTTTTAAACATTATAATCTATATTTATTTTATATATTGAAAAAATACTCTGGGATTGCTACGAAGTACTTAAGGTTAAAAACCCATCTAAAATACATTTTGAGGGGTAATGATAGCATTACTAAGCCGAATATCATTAAAGAGATGTATCTAGTTAATCCATACGCTTCAAGCATGTCTTTAAGCCAAGTTTTTGCTAATAGAACTGGTAATATAAATAAATAAGCACCTACCACTATAAATCCAATGAGTTCTCGTAGTATTATATTATCTGGCAGTCCAGTTCCTAATAACTTTACCCAAAAAAATTCAGATAAATTGACACTGTTTAGAGCTACAACTTTATGAGCATCCCAGTACTCAAAAGGTCCGTAAAAGTTCCAATTTGGGCCTCTAAAAAAAGTACCAAGTACAATCAGAAACAGCCATAGTACTATCCAACCATACATAAAAATAAAAATCCCTACTCGTCTTTCTTTAAAGGAGTAGTATCCATCACCTTTTTTATTAATATCCATGTATGGTATAGCCATTAATCCTATTATGCAAAACATTGGTAGTAATATACCTGCAATCCAAGGATCGTAATATACAAGCATTTCTTGAAGTCCTAAAAAATACCAAGGAGCTTTAGACGGATTCGGTGTCGCGGCTGGATTTGCAGGCTCTTCAAGCGGTGCAGCTACTAGAATAGACCAAACGACTAAAAAAACAGTAAATAGAATTAAAGCAATAAATTCAATATAGACTAAATCTGGCCAGACTAATACTTTATCATCTGGATCATTATATTCTTCAGGCTTTAAGCCTTGCTCTAATCGTGCATCATTTTTATAAGCTTTGTGCATAGCAAGCCAAGTATAAAAATAAATAGAGTATACCATTAGAACAATTGGGAAATTATCTGGTTTAGTTAAGATTACACTAAAATTTTTATCTAAATAACCAACAACAAAGAAGAAGGTAATTACTGACATTGCAGCAATTAATCCTTTTTTAGTCCACAGTAAATAAAGACCAAGCTTTCTATTAATATTATCAAACCAATCTGTTGGTGGGAAAACAAGCGGGGTTACAATAGTCAATATTGAAAAACTAATTGTAGGTGATGATAAGTAATCAACGGTATGCTTGAAAGTCTCTAACATAAAATATCCTCTAGAGTGGCCCTGATATACCACCATCCTTACGGATGCGCCAAAAGTGGATAGCCATAAATATCATCATAATAAAAGGTATTGCGATACAATGAATTACGTAAAACCTCAATAATGTTGCTTCTCCAACGAACCTACCACCGATTAATGCAAATCGAACATCAGAGCCAATATGAACTAGATTAATATCGCCTATAGCCAGGAGACTAGCACCAGGACCTTCGTGCCCTATAAATGGATGTGCTCGTGCCATATTAGATCCAACAGTAACAGCCCATATGGCTAATTGATCCCATGGTAAAAGATATCCAGTGAATGATAAAAACATAGTAAGAGTCATTAGTAGGACTCCAACACCCCAATTAAATTCACGAGGGGGCTTGTATGAACCAGTCATAAAAACTCTAAGCATATGAAGCCAGACTACGAGTACCATGGCGTGAGCTGCCCAACGGTGTAATTCACGCATGATACCTAATGGTACTTGTTCGGTTAGATCAATTATATCTGTATAAGCATATTCTACTGTTGGTCTATAGTAAAACATCAGAAGAATACCAGTAATTGTTAGATTAACAAATAAGAAAAATGAAAGTCCTCCCATGCACCAGGTATAGCCAACTTTTACAGCATGTTTTGGTAGTCTAGCTGGATGAAGATGAAGAAAGACGCTACCAAGAACAGCATGCATTCTTTGTCTACGAGTTTGAGGAATTCCAGATCTAATTATAGATTTCCATACTTGGGACTCACCAAGATTTTTCATAACAGTCTGTATGAGTGATTTTCTATTTTGTTTATTTGCCATTTTTAGTAAATAATTTTATGAATTTTATTATACCTTTAAAAACGATTCTGGGTTTTCCCATTCACCTTTTTCCCATTTGTAGCTTTTTGTTTTATCCACTAGAATTTGGCCATCATTAGCCAAACTAATTTTAAAACGCTCTAGTGGTCTTGGTGCTGGACCTTCAAAATGAATCCCAGTCATTCTGAAACCACTACCATGGCATGGGCATTTAAATTTAGATTCAACAGGAAGCCAGTTAGGTGTGCAACCTAGATGAGTACAAACAGTCGAAAGTGCAAAGATTGATTCTTCATCTCTTACAATCCATGCATTAAACTGTTTCTTAAATTTGATATCCACTGAGTTTTTTGAGAAATCATCTGGATATCCAATCTTAAATGTTTGAGGTGGTTCAAACAATACATTAGGGAAAAGAAAGCGTACAATCATAGTAAAAAATCCACCTGTAACTCCTAGGTATGCTATCCATCCAAGAGATATCCAACTAAAGAAACCTCGTCTATTAGTTTCTAGACCTTTGTAAGCATTATCAGCTGAAGAGCCAATAGCTGCATTAGGAATAACTTTTTTTTCTTCTGACATTATATTAAATAATCCTATCGTATGATTTTTTAAGTGTTTTAATTGCAGCGTTTCGAATAGTAAGATTCTCATCTGATTTTGCGAGAAGTACTAAATTTGATTCAAGCCTATCATCCCTTAGAATTGAAGAAGTTTTGATTGCAGTCATGATAACTTTATTAATTTCATTAAAATCCAGTTCTGGGAATGCGGTTAAATAGTTGCGATCCATTAAATTTTTAATAATTGGGACGGATGTCTTTTGGCCCATTTTTGCTAATCCAATAGCAGCATCCCATCTTATATTTGGTTCATCATCTTCTAATAAAGAGTTTAGAGTTGGTATAGAACGAATATCACCAATAAAACCAAGAGACATTGTTGCAGCTAGTCTCTCATCTTGAAAATCCGAATCATGTATAATTCCGATAAGCTCAGTAACAGCAGTGTCTGCTTTTATCATACCAATTGCTTGAATTGCAGCAAGTCTAGATTCGCGAGATTCATCAGAAAGGCCATTTATTAATTCGTTTGCATAAAAATTATCTCCTGTAGCACCCATAGCAATAGCCAGGTAAGAGCGAACTAATGGATCATCATTTATTGAATGTCTGTAAGCAGAGATCATTTGATCTTTAAACATAATATTATCTGGTACAGTTTCAGGATTAGTTAGGACTTTAGATAATTCGTAAGCAGATTGCCATCTTTTAGTTGCAGAACCAATTTTAACTTGATTTAATAATTCAGATGCATCATTTGTTTCAAAAGTGATAAACCTAAATAACAAAAAGAATATTGCACCAAAGATTGCGATCATAAATGGTATTAAAAAAAACGAATAGAACAGTGTGTAAATCCTGCTTGATTCACTTTGTTGCTTTTCTTGATTTGATAAATTATTCATATAAAGATATAGAATTTACTTTTTTTGAAAAATATTAGTCAAAATAAATCGTTAACATATTTCATTTAATTTGAATTAATTATTACCCTTCATTTTATTTATGATTTTTTTTAGATACTTGGTGCTTTTTTGCAATTTTCGTACTTCTTTTTTTAATTTTATATGTTCACCTAGTATAATCATAGAAAATACTAATACTAGAATAGAAATTAATGGTAATGAGTCCATTAGTGATCTATATTTTTATCCTTTTCTTTTTTTAGTTGCCACCCTAATAGGATCGGAAAGAAAAATAGAATAATAACTCCGAAAATTAAAAGAGCTATAGCCCATTCTAAATGACGCATTAGCCACTCTAAAGTAAACCATTCCATACTATATTATACTATAGAACCCACATAACCATCGTGATGTATAATAAGAGTAGCAATGTACAGGCAATCATTGAAATTACTTGTGTTTTTGTTAAAATTGTTTTGGATTTTTCAGACATTATTTTTTTTGTCGTTTTGCTTTGACTATTGCTGCTTTTATTTTTCCACGCAAAACTCTATTTGTTAAATTATTAATTTCATCCATATCACCATCAAGACCTTTTGCGATTAGCCTTTCCATAATTTGGTCATCAGTCTCAGTTGATTCAGTCGTTAAATTAGATGATTCAGATATTTCAGGCATTGGAGGCCTCTCAATGGCGCCTCTATTTATTTTTACTATCATAGCCTTTGCCTTACCGCGTTGAACTTTATCATTATGATTGTTTACTGTATCCATATCACCATCTAAGGCTTTATTCACTAGATAAGAAATAATGTCATTGTTAGAAAGACTTGATAACCCACTTTTAGCCTGATTGCTTGCTTGGCTTAAATTACCCTTAGTTGGTATATCTGGTTTTGGTGGAATAACTCCTGTACGTTTTGATTTAACAATTCCAGCTTTAGCCATACCTCGGATTGGTTTTTCTAATATCCCATTTACAAAATCTAAATTTCCTTCCATACCCATGTTAATAGCATAATCAATATAATCTTGTCTAGTTAAAAAACCTCCATTATGATTAGCACTATCGTCATCATCTAAACTTTCAGGTTCGCTATTTAAATCAATTTTTGGTACAATACTATCTAGTTTTTGCAGAATTAATGATTTAGCAGACCAATTTAAATTATTTATAAATGATAACAGTCCGCTTGATTTACGTTGACAAGTTACCCATACGCCATTATCCGATTCTTTGATTTTAAACTCAATATCTTCGCTAGTAAATGGTGTGTTTCTAAAATTAAATCCAAATTTCTTCTCTTTCTCAACACTGTTAATTCGGCATTTAAAATATGGTGCAACTGTTTTTGGGCGAATTTTAAAATAGGAACCTGGTTTTAATTCAAAATGTATAAAAGAATATCGATGAACATAGCGCTCAATTTCAATAATTGGTAATGATCGTTGAATACCAAAAAACCAAATATTATACATATCTAGTGAAGTTAACATTTCCCAAATAATTTCTTTTGATGTATTGAAGTGATGCTTAACAACACTTTCACCTTGAAATGGTCTCCATACTGACCATTGTTCACCTATGCCATTATCAGGTATTGGAGATATTTTTAATTTTGCCTGAGGTTGAGTTATACCATCAAATTCTAAATCTTTAGATTTATAGTGTTCAATAAAACCATCAGAGAATTCTATTTCAAACTTAGTTGGGTAGAAATAGATCTTTTTTAGGATGCCTTTTTTCCCAGTAGAACGAACTGTACATTGTGTTCCCAGATCGATTCGGTTTAAAATCATTAACAGATTACCTTTGTGATATCAATAGATATATAATTAATAAATGTTCAAAATCTAGACTTAAACTTAATCATATGTTTGTTAATTTGAAGAAGAAAACTTTCATCTAAATTAGATAAAAAAAGGTCTAATTTTATAGGTTATATATGAATACTTTTCAAAGATTTTCAATTATTACTATTGCCATGACCTATATTCTAATTTTTATTGGTGGATTGGTAAGGGTTTCTGGTGCTGGTATGGGATGCCCAGATTGGCCGCAATGTTTTGGACATTGGATACCACCAACCAATATTGAGCAAGTTCCATTAGAGTTTCGAGATCAGTTTAATTTAGTATTAGCATGGATTGAATATTCTAATCGTTTATTTGGAGCTTTAGTTGGTTTGGTTGTCACGGCTACAATGTATCTCGCATTTAAACATTATAATAATATATATAGAATTAAATTTTCTGTATGCGCTGCATTTTTATTAACTCTTTTTGAAGGTTGGCTAGGATCCGTTTTAGTGGATACAGTTTTAAATCCTATCACCATTACACTGCATTTACTTTTTGCACTGGTTATTATAATGCTTCTAATTTATTCTTGGATTGAAGCGTATTATTTAAATAACCCATTATCCGAAAAAACTAGTATTTATCCAAATAATCTCAGAACGATATTTATGTTATTTTCTTTTTTAATAATGATTGAAATTATTTTAGGAACAGAAATTCGTGGAGGGTTAGAAATGACTCGTGAAGATAACCCATTGGTTGAATCTCATTTTCTATTAAAAATGTTAGGGCCTTTCAAATATATGCATACCATACTAGGTGTTTTAATTACTGGAATATCTTTATATCTATGGAATATATTTGTTCGAAAATCTATTAATCCATCAACAATAATCCTTTTATCATCACATGGATTATTAGGTTTATTAATTCTTCAAATATTTTTGGGTGAGTTCTTAGTTTTATTTAATTTTACTCCACTAATTCAATTATTCCATTTATGGTTCGCTTCGTTGATCTTAGGTTTGTTAGTTATACAATATTCTGCATGGAAACAATCTCAGAATTCTTATGTATAAAAAAATCATTCTTTTAACTATTCCTATTATAGTGCTTGGATTGATAGCTAATTGGGTTATATACAAAGCCAACACATCGTATGAACTTCCAATAATTAAAGAAGTGGGGTCATTTTCTTTGAGATCTCATAACAATAAAGTTTTTTCAGAAAAAAACTTAAATGGCAAGGTTACTATTTTAGATTTTATTTTTACAAGCTGTCCAGGTCCTTGTCCTATTATGACAAATTATATGAAAGATTTGTATAAAAATTACAAGCAGGTTCAAGAGGTGCAATTTGTTTCAATCACAGTTGATCCATTAGTTGATAAACCAGAGATACTTAACCAATATGCGATTACAAATGGGGTTACAGATAATCGTTGGAAATTTCTCACAGGTGATTTGAAAGCGATCAAAAATTTAAAGCAGAATGGCTTTATGTTACATGCAGAAAAATTACCACAAGGACATGCAATTAAATTTATTTTAATTGATCAAGATAGAAATATTCGTAGTTATTATGATGGTACAGATAAGGCAAGTATAGCTGTATTAAAGAATGATTTAAATAATCTTATTAAAAAGGTTCGATCTTAAATGAAAAGAAAACCGCCAAAAGCAGATACACTTTTTAAAGCTTATTTAGAATTAACTAAGCCTAGCATAACGTTTATGATTTTGATATCAACTGCGTTAGGTTATTATATGGGTGGAGGAGAAGTGAATGCTCCTTTAAGATTTATTTTAACATTGATAGGCTCTGGTTTAGTCTCATCTGGAGCAGGAGCCCTAAATCATTATATTGAACAAGATACCGATCGATTAATGGATCGTACTAAATCAAGACCAATACCAACAGGTATGATAAGTCCCAATGCAGCTATGAATTATGGTATATTTTTAACCATAATTGGTATTTTGATTCTTTTCTATTTTATTAATCTAGCAACAGCTTTGCTAGCTTTATTTACATCGATACTATATTTATTTATTTACACTCCTCTAAAAAAGAGAACATGGTTAAATACAACTATTGGAGCTGTGCCTGGATCTTTACCACCTTTAGGAGGTTGGCTTGCGGTAAATAATACACTAGAGCCAGAAGCTTGGATATTATTTGCAATTTTATTTTTTTGGCAGCACCCTCATTTTTACGCGATTGCTTTTATGTGTAGAAACGATTATTCTAAAGCTAAATTGAAAATGCTTCCAGTCTTAGAGAAGGATGGGAGTAGAACCAACAGGCAAATTTTATGGCATTCTTTATTGCTAATCCCAGTATCAATTATGCCATCATATATAGGCTTATTGGGTATGACTTATTTTTGGGGAGCATTTGCTCTCAGTATAATTTATTTTTTTTCTGGGTTCCCACTTATAAAAAACTATTCTTTAAATAATGCAAAGCTATTATTAAAAGTTTCAGTCATTTATTTACCAGCCCTTTTTTTAATGATACTTATAGATAGGATAGTTTTAAATGGTTAGAGATTCTTTTTGGACTCGTATTATTTATATTTTATCTCTTATTATAAGTTTAACAGTAGGGTTTTTGATTCTTGGTCCTCGTCCAGAAAATATAGAAGGGGCGATTGATGTATCAATTCTACCAACAGTCAATGCTATTTTAAATGCTATCACTACTATACTATTAGTTTATGGATTTATTCTTATAAAAAAGAAAAGGCGTCAACATCATCGAAACATTATGTTAACATCCTTTGGCACTTCAGTATTATTCTTAGTTAGTTATGTCATTTATCATTGGTTTAAAAGTGGCCCGAAGGCATATATTGGAGAATATACAATATTTTATTATTGTATATTGATTTCACATATTATCTTAGCTGCTTTAATTATTCCTCTTGCACTTTTTACATTATTTTATGGTTGGACAGATCAATTAAATAATCATCGTAAAATTGCGCAGATTACTCTACCCTTATGGCTTTATGTATCAGTTACTGGTGTATTAATCTATTACATGTTATATACATAAAACATAATTGATTTAGTCATCTAGCCGTATTATAATTTTTTTACTAGTCCGCCATATTGCTTATCTATCTCAAATCCATGTTTATAAAAAAATTTTTCTACATAAAACCCAACTGTAATTATTTCAATATTATTATGTCTCATACGTTTATAAAAATCATCCATAAGTCGTTTGCTTAAAAAATAATTTCTATATTCTTTTTGTATAATGACCCATTCTAAGTGCACTCTTTTTTTATCCATACTCTTCCAATAGAGCCCACCGATTAATCTATTTCGAGCATTAAAGATTAGAAGAAAATCATGTTTCCCTGTAAATGTACCCGATAGTAATGATTCTGATAATAATGAATGAAACTGGGCAATCTCTTTTGGTAAAAATGGAGGACGTATTCTATATACTTGGCCATCTTTGCCTTCGGTTTGTATAACTAAATTTAATCTTTCGTCTTCACCATGAGTAGTTGTAACCAGTTCAACATAGTCAGCAGAATCAACATGAGGGAATAGCATCCTGGCAAGAAAAAATTGTTCATCATCATTTAAGGTTAATGTAGATTGAATAGATGTAATGCGTTCCTGCAGATTCCATGGGCTTAATTTTTTTTGCCTTAATTCATGAATTATTTTTTGAAATTCAATTAACAATTCAGGATTCTCATTTTTAAAACATGTCATCATAAAAAATCTTACTCGTGTTTCAGGGTATTCATCTAGTAAAGAATCCAGGGCATAATCATTATATAATTCTTGCAATATAGATGCTCTTGCTTTTAAAGTTGCATTATTATTTAAATCAAGCCATCGTTCATATCTTAAAGAAGCAAAAATAACAGGTTTAGTAAGAACACCATAATTTTCAATATCTTCTAAAAATGTTTCAATACGTTTTATATTACACCCTAATAATTCAAATTTTTTTCTAATATTTCGTATTTTTAACTCGTCTTTCAATTTATATAGAATTTCTTTACCTTTTTTTACTTTTACTGCTTGCAGGGTGGCTGTGAAAATCACTTCCCAAGATGACATATGTTTTAATCCTGGAAAATCTTTTTCAGTTTGAGATATATATTCTGTAAATAATGAAATAAAATGGCTAGAGATTGATTTAGCTGGTTTTCTTTCTGAAATTGATATTAATCTTGTTCCAGTAGTATAGTCATGTTTAGGAATAATAAGATTGGCAGGAGAAGGTGGTTGGATTGCTAATTTTAAATTTGTTCGATTCCAAAATTCTTGATAAGCCTGGATTCCATTCCATATAAAATGTAGCCATCTCATTTGCCATCTATCTAACTTTGATGAATCATTAATGTCATCTTTCTTTCTTTCAAGATAAGTTGTTACAGTTTCGCCTTGTATATATTCTTCGGTATACAATTGATGTTCAGGCCAATATCCACCAAAATTTTCGACAAGAGGTTTATCTTCAAGACCAGACCCCATAATAATAAGCCATTTAACTTCATCCTCTATGAATTCTCGTTCTAAATCTTGATTTAGATTAATTACTAAATTATGAGTTCCCATAGATCTGGTCCTTACAAGAACACGAAAAACAATTTTTTTATTATTTTTTCCTAGTTGGGTAATCCAGATACCTTTTTGTGGGATATCATTTAAACCAATAATTATATTTGAAGAAAATAAAAAAATTGATTCGCGTATTAGGGATGTATTTTTTATAGCTTGCATTAAAGATTCTCGATGCGTTCTGCGCACATTTTTATCAAAAGTAACAACTTCATTCCAAGAATATTCATCTCCAGATTCACGGTCAACAGTTAATGAATCTGATTTGCCAATCCATGATCGAAAAGATTTGGATAGATTATAAGATGCTTTTTCTGCTGTTGATAAAAGAGGTTTAGATACATCTGAAATTTGCCATAATGTTAGCTCTGAACGTGCTAATAGAAATCGTGTAGGATGTAATGCTCCATAGTCTGAAATGAGTAATAAAATAATTTGAATAAATTCTAATTGTTTTGAATCAGTATTAGAAATATAATCATAGTTACTTTTTAGATATTTTATAAAAGCATTATAATGGTCATCATTAGCTCTTGTTATATCAAATGAAAATTCAGCAGATGAAGATTCTCTGTGGACTAAAAAATTTTTGTACAATAAATCTACAAGAAAATCACCAGATATAATTGGCATAAGTGTTTCGATTAGTCTTAGTCTAAAATCAATTTTTTGATGCATCCTGTAGGTCAAGCAAGTATCAAGAATAATTTTTGTCATATCCACAGGGTGATTATCAACAATTTTTCTCAATAAAGAGAAACTTTCAAACTGACCAATAAGATATTTTCTAATAGAATAATGAAGTGAGATTAAAATAGAGTCAGTATCTTGATAAGAATCAATATCTGAGAATTTTATATCCAGGATTGATTGATTGATAGTTAATAATGTATAAGGTTCTGGATCTTTAAGTTTAAAAATTTTATTTCCAGTAAATTTACTAAAAGACATATTGCCTAGCCAGAGTGCTGGAGAGCGAATAAAAGATTCCATATCAAAAATATCAGATGATATAATATAAGGGAATTCACCGATAAATATTTTATCTTCAGTCCAAGATAGATTTAATTCTTCTTTTTGGCCTTTAATAAAAATTTTTTCACCATTCCAATTCAAATTTGTTCTAACTGTACCTAATTCACGGATTAGCCAATTTGGGATTCGAATCTCTTTGGATCCTGAAAAAATTGAAATATAATTTTTTTGATACATTGGTTCAATAATGTGAGAAAAATTTTTTATTACATTTTTTCTATTAAATGAACCTTTTGGTGTTAGTTCTCCTTTATCTAAAGAAAAGTCTCTATCCAAAATTTCAAAATTAACAATACGTTCAAAAGGAGATAAAAAACTATTAACTGAAAGAATCATTGAGCTTAATAAATCATATATGTCTTTATTAGATTTTTTAGAAATACATTCTAAATCAGGATATATTAAAACTGTATTAAATTCTTTTCCATCTCCTACCAGGAAAACAGATTTTACAGTATCAAAATCTTGGAAAAAATTTTCTATTTTTTGTGGTGCTATAGTTTGCCCTCTACTATTTTTGTAAATATCTTTTTTACGATCAACAATAAAATAATGTCCATCACGCTCTTCAAAAATATCTCCTGTATGAAACCAGCCATTTAAAAAATCTTCTGAATTACTATCTTTATAGTAATGATCAGTAACATATGGCCCACGTAGGCATAATTCTCCATCTTTTTCTATTTTTAATTCAATTCCTGGTAAAGATTTGCCAACAGAGTCTTTAACATAATCATTTGGAGGAGTCATAGTAATTCCTCCAGTCGCTTCGGTCATTCCATATCCACTTAATACATTAATATTGTTAGATTGAAAAAATGAAAAAATATCAGGGTCTAGATATCCAGCTGCAGATAATCCCCATTTTAGATTTCCTCCAGTTAAAGTTTCTAATTTTTTTTGAATAATATTATTATCAGAAATATTTAAATCTAATTCTTGTTCTATTAATTCATATAACTGAACCCATCTTTTCGGAATACTAATAAAAATAGATGGTTTTACTATTGAAAAATCTTTTAATAAGGAGTTGAATGCGGGGGATTCAGCAAAGGAATATGTTGCGCCCCAAAAAAGGCTTCCTAGTAATTCAAAATATCTACCAAAAGTATGAAATAGAGGTAGGTAACAAAGAAATATATCGTCATTGCCAAATTCAGGTAGAGCTAAGGCACGAGCAAATCGTTTACTGATGATATTTACTTGGTTAAATGTAATTCCTTTTGGTTCTGATGTTGTGCCAGAAGTATACATTATACTTTGCGTTTCTTCCATGGAAATAAATGATAAGCGCTGATCTATATCAAAATTTTTAACACTGTGTTGTTTATCAATGAAATCATTCCACATTAGAACATCACCTTCAATTTTATTTGATTCATTTAATGAAATTAATTTGATGGAATGATGTTTATTAATTTTATTCCAAAGTTTTATTCCTGTTTTTCCACCAATAAATAAATGTGTAATCTCAGATTGATCTAATATAAAAGATAAGTGTTCAATGGTTGCGTTCAGAGGTATTGGAATAACAGTAAATCCAAATGATAAACATGCTAGATCAACTAGTGCGCTTTTTTCTTGATTATAACTTAGAATCCCTATTTTTGGAGGTTTATCTGGTTTATTTAGAATTGATATCGATTTTGCAATACTTACAATATTTTTCCATAGATCATTATAAGTAGTTACATCTAAATCATTACCACGAATAATATTAAAACATGCTTTATCTCCGTATTCTTCGGAGCGTTGTTTTAACATAACTCCTACATTATAGTTAGAACTAATACTCATATTGATAATTGTTGAAAGCCAATTTTCGATTAGCCCTGAATCTGAAATTATTTTTGAGATTGATTGATGATGGGCTAATCTAAGGAAAGAATGAATAGTCGCTCTATCAGGAGATTGGTCAATACAATCATTCATTAATCTGATAAGGGAATCAACAGAAGGTAATTTTTCGGGTAAATCACTTTGGATTTTCTTAATTCTATTTTGTAGCCCAATGTCCATATGAGAAATTAAATCATAGATGACTATTTATTCCTATTCTAATTGTTATCAACCAAAAAGAAGATGTACATTTTCGGTTGGTAACTAACAATATTTTATAGTCTAATTTTTATGGATGCATTAAATAGAATCAAATTTTTAGAAGATCGCCTACATCGCCTTAGCGAAATAGGGATGGCTCTATCTACAGAAAAAAACACTGATCGTCTTTTTGAAATGATTTTAGATGAAGCAAAGCATATATCAAAAGCAGATGGCCGAACATTATATTCTATGAATGATGATGGTAATTTACAATTTGAAATTATGTGTAATGATACGATGGATATGGTAATGGGCGGAACATCAGGTATTGAAATTCCATTTTATCCTGTCAAATTATGGATTGATGAAACGACACCAAATAATAAAAATGTAGCTGCTTATTCAGCGTTATCCGGTAATACAATCAATATTCATGATGCTTATCAAGAAGATGGATTTGATTTTGAAGGAACAAAGAATTTTGATAAAAAGTCGGGTTATAGATCACAATCCTTTTTAACTGTACCCCTAAAGAACCATGAGAACACAATTATTGGAGTTATGCAATTGATTAATGCAAGAGATGAAGATGGTAAAGTAATATACTTTAATGAGGAAATGCAGGAGCAGATAGAATCATTAGCGTCTCAGGGAGCCGTTGCACTAACAAATAAACGATTAGTTGAAGAATTAAAAACATTATTTGAAGCTTTTATTAAACTAATTGCAACAGCTATTGATAAAAAATCTGAATATACAGGTGGGCATTGTGAGCGAGTGCCAGTAATTACGATGATGTTAGCTGATGCAGTAGCAAATACAAATCATGGTAAGTATAAAGATTTTACAATGACAGAAGAAGAGCGATATGAATTATATATTGCAGCTTGGCTTCATGATTGTGGAAAAGTAGCAACACCGCCGCATGTGGTTGATAAAGGTACAAAACTTGAGACAATTTTTGACCGTATTGAATTAATTCGGACAAGAATGGAATTATTAAAAAGAGATGCTGAAATTGCTTTTCTGAAGCGTCAATTGAATGGTCAATTTTCTGATAAATATGATAAAGAATATAATCAAACCATAATGAAAATAGATGAAAATATGAAATTTATTGAAAGTTGTAATGTTGGCGGTGAATTCATGAAACCAGAGCTACAAGAGAAAATTAAAAAAATTGGCTCTCAGAAACTCAATCTTTTTGGAAAGGATCAAAATTTTCTTTCTAATAATGAAATAGCAAACCTAAATATTGCAAAAGGCACTCTTTTACCTGAAGAAAGAGAAATAATTAATGATCATATTGTGATTACAATAGAGATGCTTGAGCA
>MDTE01054235.1_pt1 | contig 16502 bp, 9 predicted proteins | sample 811231 | NCBI WGS metagenome assembly MDTE01 (sample SAMN05326651, study PRJNA326480) | marine metagenome | isolation source: seawater | place: Indian Ocean: Red Sea | collected 2010
ATAACTTTTCAATAAATAGATGCCTGCATCTAGTTCATGAATAGGATCTTGGTACGCTTTTTTAAATGAAGCAATTGCTTTATCAATCTGGTTCTGCTGAGCAATTATTCCCTGAGCATTTTCCGCTCGGGCTTCGTATGCCATGATTCCTTCTTGTAGGGCTGAATCATTCCCAAGTAAAAGCGAGAAAAAAAGAATACATGATGGGAATGGATTTTTCATGACTAAAAATATTCTATATAGGTTATTTTGATCTCACGTTTAAAATAATCTACTTTTTCATCATCAAATAATAAGTTATTAAAATCCAGTTCTAAGTAGAGTGATTCTACAAAAGACCATCGCAAAGCACCATTTAGGTAACCTCCTCTACTGATGGACATATCTTTTGCAGTCATATCATTTTCATTCATAGCACTGTTATATTCCAACAAAATGGAAAATTCTGGATTTAGTTCAATATCTAGGCCGAAGAAAAGATTAGGATCATCATCACCGTCAGCAGTTTCAGTAAAGTTATAATTGATGCCACCATGGATTCCTGCATTTCCAAAAGGTGAACGCCAGTTTTTTGACGCCGCTAGATAAGCACCATATGCTTTCATATCATATCTTTTCAGACTATCCTGATTATGAAAATTACCAAATCCTTGTGTATTAATACCAAATGCAACACCTGGAATAGTTATTCCCTCGTCAATAACCATATATTTTACCTTGGCCTCCGGCCTTGGGTACCATCTTAAACTGTCATCACCGATAAGATTAGGTGAACCATACGATAATCCAAATTGGAAACGATCAGTAATCCCGGCACTCAATCCCAGAATCATACCTCCTTCATCCTGAATACGCATGTCCATCGAGAAACTTCCTCGAGCTAAAGTCCCTGCTGTAGGGATTGTTATTAGATCAGTTGGTGGTGGATAGTCTTGGCCTGTAGTCAGACTCAAAAATAGAATGAATAAAATTGATTTGATTTTTTTCATGGCATCTTTGGATGGATTGGTTTAGGATAAATTACATCACCCAAGCGGGAGGTCAAAGAGCGGACACGGTGTAATGGGACTGTCAAAATATCGGCTTCTCCTTCCATTTTGAATTTGATACCACTTTCAGTAATATCAACAAAATCAACCATCAGTAATTCTCCGCCAGACATAACTAGTTCATCCATAATGGTCCTTGGAATGATCCCACCATGGGGTACAATAATACGACTTCCTCTAATCTCCCTCGCGATGATGTCTACCTCATCCAGGGTGTTATGTGTTCTCGGTGGTGGTGTTTTATACAATTGATCAGCTGGAGCTTTATCAATGGCAACATGGGAAAGTAATTCACCATCGTAGCCAAATTCCCATACCTGGGTTACATCTGCCATGATATCGATTTTATATTTAAATCGTCTTATAACCCGAGCAGATGGTAAGTCGCGCCAACGCTCTTCTTGGAGGTTCCCAAGATAATCATAGTCTAATTCTATCTGTCCATATTTTTGCCCATCAATAGTCTCAAAAATAATTTTAGAAACGTGGGCTCCATCAAAAATTGTGAAATGAGAACGCTGATCTGTAAAAGTTAAAGGTTCATTCTTTTTATAACGCCAAGTTCGAAATTCTTGACTCCAGGGTTCATTATCCCCAATAACTAACAGGCTTAAGTATTTCCAGCGGTCCGTATATTCCCCTCGCTCAATTAATTTACCTGATTCATCATATTTTAACATTTCCCGCTTGTCCACACTCCCTTTTCCAGAAATACGTTCAATTTTTATAGGTAAATCATTTTCATTATAACTCACAGCCAAATGGGGGATACCACGCCTTTCAGTTGCCATCATAGAAAGATTGGATAAAAAATTATGATCATCTTTGAAATAACGTAAATAGGCCACATCTCTTGATTGCCCCAAAAGTGAAAAAGGCAGATAGAAAAAAAGAATCAGTTGAAGCCTTCTTGTCACTACTCGTCCAGATTTAAATCTTCTTCCAACGAATTAGATAGCTTATAGCGATAGATGGAACCATCATTTTTATCACATACATAAATAATACCTCTCTGATCTACAGTCACTGCTACAGGTTCTGACATAATTCGTAATGAATCATCGTTTACATATCCTGCTTCTTTAAAAAATTGACCATTTGCTGTAAAAACAGAAATGTGATCTCGCTCTGAGTCCGCCACATAGATATTTCTATTCTTATCAACAGCCACATCCATTGGGTTTGTAAAAAGATTGGGATTCATAATATCATCAGTAACCGCATTAAACCCTGATGAATAGGTTGCATAATCTCCTGAAAGATCTGGTATTATCATATGGACTGCAAAATATTCACCGGTTTGTGTATAATATAAATTACCCTGGTAATCTATATCAAGACTCAAAGGCTGATTCACAAATTCAGCTCCATTACCATAGCCAAGAACAGTTGCACCATATTCACCGGTGAATGCCCATACCAAATCACCAGTTGTTAATTCTAATAACAATGATCTTTGAAAATCAATTTGTATTATCCGATGCTGATTATTTACCCCACCATAATGATCTGTAACAAAAATCATATTTTCATTTCCGGCAGGTGCCGTTAATCCATTGAATTTACTGGAGTCTGATCTGTAGTGAATATCTTTATATATATTCTTCTCATCAGTGCCATCATAAAACAAATGAGGCTGCAGCAATGAATCAATCAAGTTCGGGCTATCAGTAAAAATGGGATTTATCAATTGATATTCCGAATTATTCAGGTAGGAAACCCATGTATCTGTTCCAGCATTTTCTGACTGTTCTACACCGGTTTCCGTATGTAAGAAAGTTCCACTGATAGATACACTTTTAATACCAACTTCATTCCAATAGTGATTCCAGATAAAGATTTGATGAGAACCATCAATAAAGAAAACATTCATTTTTTGATCAATATCTACATCAATCGGTAAAATAGCTGCGCCTGAATTATTGGCCAAATTCTTTAAGCCATCAAAACCTGAAGGCGTTGTCCCGTCTTGATCAAAAACCAGAATTGCATTTAAATCAGCTACAAAAATCCTACCATCCTGGGCAATAGAAATTTCAGTGGGTTCACTTAAACCATAAGCATCGTCCCAAATAGGATTTAATTGTAGAAAAGTTGTATCTCCCGCACCAAAATTACCTGGGTTACTCTGGTTAATATCTCCAGGAATTACATACCGATCCATACAGGAAACAGCAAGCAATAATAAAAGGATAAGATATAGATAAATGTTTTTCATTAAAAAGAGAATCCAATACTGAATCGTTTAGGATCTGATAAATGTTCAAAATTAGCATAACCATAATCAGCTCTGATTTTCATAGAACCAATAGGTATAATCAATCCTGCGCCATAGGTTAAATTTTCTTCCATTTTATTAAACTTATACCCCCATCGGATAAAAAGCATATTCATAAATGAATATTCTGCGCCTGTGACAATATACTCCGCATTGTCCACCGGATGGTTTAACTGAATAGAAACCGTTAAGTGCTGATTATCTTGAACTAAAGGGTCAAAAGCGCCCCCTACTCGAAACTGAGTAGGAGGTGAAAACTTTTCGAAATCAGTTTTTTCTACTATTTCCATACCGGAGCTTTTATCTAAAATTCTTTTTTCATAGCTACCAATTGGTGCTGCCTGCTGCCCAAAATGAGTTAAGGAAGCACAAAAACGGAGAGATTTAAACCCTGTCCAGTAAAACGTTCCCATATCCATTAGTAATGCACTCATACCATAATCAGCTAAATCTTCAGCCACGTGTTTTAATGTGATACCAAAACTGAAACGATCCGTCATTCTTGCACCGTATGTAAGGCCAATAAATCGATCCTGGAAGGTAAAATAATTACCGGTTCCATTAGGGTGGTATTCTGTTGTTTCCATCATGGGCTCCATGTGAAGAATTCCTCCACTAAAACCTAAATAATGACGATCTGTGACACGCCGTGTAATACTGAAATAATCATAATTGATTTCAGCGGGCCATTGGATTTGAGATACGACTATTTCCGTTTTATCCAACTGGGCTATAATAGCAGGATTATAATATATACTAGCAGCATCCTGATTCAATGCTACCACAGACTCCCCCATTCCTACGGCCCTTGCACTGATACCTATATTCAAAAATGTAAATACGGATGTTCCAGAACGTTGTCCACCCAAAATAGGAAATAGATCCTGTCCTGATATTGAAGCAAGAATCAGTCCAAATAAAATAGTCCTCTTTAAAAAATAGACCATCAGAATATCACCTGAAGTCCAATTTCCATCGTCCGAGGCCTGTTATAACGGGAAGGATCATAGTTGGGATTGGGGCTGTTTGCTAGATTGTAACCAAATATCTCTCCCGGCTCATAACCGCTTCCTGTATAAGGATTGACTCGACGGGGGGTTAATTGATTCATCAGATTTTCAATCTCAACATAAGTTTTTAGCCTGACGCGATCCATTTTAAATGTTTTAAAAAATTTCAGATCAATGTTCTTTTTTATAAGGTCGCTAATGTAAGCATAGGGGCGGTCGTCCTCCCGAGGGCCATCATAATATGCCCGCTCATCTATATATATAATAGTATCCTGAATTGAACGGGTATAGCGACGTCCAGATTCAAATTCGACCCTAGCTGATGCACCCCAATTTTTTGGATGATTGTAGGATAAGTTCGTAAAAAAATGAAATGGGCGATCCCAACTCATATAATTTTCACCTAAGGGTTTTTCAGATAATTGCCCAGCCTGTACCAATAAATTATCTAATGGTGAAGAACTCTTTCCTGTTACAATACTGTAGTTAAAATTCAAGTCTACAAACCAATTTTGTAATAAACGACTCTTTAGAATGGCTTCAATCCCTCTTGCTCTGGCATAGTCAGCATTGAAATACATATTAAAGGAAAGATGGGCATATTTTGGATTGGATGGTTGGATAGTTTGAGACGTTTCGTAATCAAACATATCCTTCCAGTAAGCTTTTAACTCCAAGACTTGGTCTTCGCTGAATCGATGCTTCAGGCCTAGCTCATATTGAACAGTTGTTTTTGGATTCAGATTGGGATTCCCAAATACCTGATAAGTAGATTGAGATTTAGAATTGATTTTAGCATAAACATACTGAAACGTTGGTAGTTGGGAAAAATGTCCGTAATAAAAATAAAGTACATCATTGTCTGTCACCGGATGTGATATACCAAATCTAGGACTCAAGCGGGCTTTCATTTTAAACGGGTCGCCAGCCCATGGGAAATCAAATGTCTCTTCTTCAAAAATTTTCCTTGCTTCATCGGTGATAATGATATTGGCAGTATCACTAATAGCTTCTTCCACATACCTGCCAGGTATCCAATAATCAGTACGAAAACCAATATTCAATGTCATGCCTTCGAAAATAATTCTGTCCTGGAAATAGAATGCACCAAAATATGTTTTTGCATTATAACGATCGTAATTGGCGCCAAATCCAGATGAACCACTCCAGGGTTCATCAATATCTAAAACCTGAATGTCAGTAATCGTATGCTCAAAACCGGTTTTGAGCTTATGTCTTGTTTTCGTATGGTAAGTCCAATCAAAATCCATGCGAGTATTTTCACTGGAAAGGTCATACCACTCCGGGGCAAAACCAGTATCATAAAATTCATCTCCATAGGTAATATGGATATTCCCATCATTGCTTGTATTATCGATATTATAATTAATTGGTTCTAGATCTAATCTTTCCTGATAATCTGTCCAATGCAAATCTTGCACTGCACTGTGTTCCATGGTTGAAAATTTTCCTATGGTAAATTCGTAAAATGATTTTGTAGATAAGGTGTGGGTCCAATTTAAATTGATCAAGCGTGTGTCTCTGGTAATGGTATTATAATTATCCAGAATATTCATGTAGCGGTAAGGAAAATACGTGGAAGCAAAGGCCCTTGGCATGTAGTACCCCTGATTGATATTCATAGATGCATCATAGGACAAAGATAATTTTTTCTTCGCTGTCCACTCCCAGGTCATTTTATATAGAAGGTGCCAGTCGTTATTTTCACGTGATGCTAAACTGGCCATAAAATTATCTGCACTTTTTTCCGAAATAAATTTAGGCTTCCAATAACGATGAGGGTACAGCTTAGAAGCGATAGGAAGATTCCCATCATACATTTTACCATAGCCATTTAAAAAGAATGAGAATCGCCCAGGTAGATCCACATTTACTAATCTGGGGATTGTTTGTAAAAATAGATCTGGACCACCAAAGTTAAATTCTATACGATCTGAGTTAAAATTATCAGCCAAAAACCTGTCACTGGCATATTTCACTGCACCTTCATAATGGTCACTCCCTTCTTTTAGTTTTATATTGACTACGCCAGACATGGCCTGGCCGTATTCCGCATTATAACCGCCGGTAACAATTTCTAATTCCTCAATGGCATCAGCATTTACAAATAAATTTCCGGAATATCCGGACAAAGGATCTTTCACAGAAAAACCGTCCACTACAAATATGCTTTCATCAATACGACCGCCACGTATATGGATTTCATTATCTTGAGTTGTTACACCGATTTGTTCCGATAAAATATCTTCAACACTTGAGACAACTTTGTTTTCGATATCCTCTTTACGAACTCTGGCCAAAGAAGCAGTTTCATCAACATCAAAAAGTGGCTTTTTCCCCATCACCACAACATCTTCTCCAAAACTCAGGACCGTTTCTTCCATTTCAAAACTTAATTTGATTTTATCCCCGCTTACAATTTCAACTCCAGTTTTTAAGATTACTTTATAACCAATCATTGAAATTTCTATATCATAACTGCCTGGATTAATATTAGTAATCCGATAATTTCCATCAACATCTGATGCAGTACCATAGTAGGTACCTTTGATCATGATGTTGACTCCAGGCAGCCCTACTCCACTTTTTTCATCCGTGATTTTACCAGAAATTGTTCCTGAATTTTGTGCAAAGAGCATCGTTGCCATTAAAAATAATTGTAGATTCCTCATTCGATGAATTCCTCATCAAATAAGTACTGAAAAAACTTTAGTGGCGTACCATTTCCATCTAATTTGGATCGATTTCCATCATAAAGTGGTAATGTCAAAATAACTACTTTACCGGATAATTCTGTCGGTGAAACTTTATATTGTCCCATACTACATACGGTTGGATTTCCTGTCCAGCCATCACCATTTTGAGGATCTGCCATATAATATAATTCCGTAATCGTTTCAAACTCGGATTCATCAGGCCAAAATCCTTTTACTTTTACTGCAATTAAACTGGATACTTCCAGATCTAAAGTTGAATCAATGGCACTTTCAACAACCCGCTGAGACCTGAGACGGCCATTTGGATTTAAAGTGGTCATGGAATCCATAGGGAACCAGGTGAAGGTAGTGTCTTCAAAATCAATAGGGTTTATGAATAGATTTCCGCCACCCATGATAAAATTCACTAAACTCGCTTCAGCACTATTATAAGTATCATTGGAAGCAGCGGTATTATTGTAGGCTGTAAACCAAATAATGTGTTTAAAATAATTTAGATTAGCAGAAACATCTGTTGCAGAAAACGGTAACTCATCGCCTATCTCCCAGAACGAATAATTACTTTCGCCCAAAACCGTATCCATTTTGCTTGAGAACCAGTTCAGGGTATTATTATCACCATCCAACGGATAATCATCCACTATCAATACATCTCCGATTATTGGTTTTACTTTCCAAACCTGAGCTTCATTTTCATTTGTAGAATCAGGAAATTGAATCATTTTACTTTCCGCCCCGGCAATGTCTTTACATTTAAAATAGATTGTATATAATCCTTCATCCAGGTTCGTGAGTGTAATACTGGAAGCATCGCTATCTAAACGTTGCCAACAAGTATCACAGGTATCATTCAAAGTATAAAAAATATCTGTGATGGTTTCGTTGCCATCCTGATCATATAAATCCCATATAAAAGTACGAGTAGGAAATGTATAACTTGTATCGCTGCTTATATCGGCAATTTGTGGATTAGATAGATAGCGAAAAGAAATTTGAGGTGGTGAGTTTTTTATAGGTAAAACTAATTTAGCAGGACTGGCATCCTCATTTCCATCGTCATCAACAGCTTTTATTTCAAATGAAAATATATCTAATTCTGTTCGAATCGGAACATAAAATATTCCTCCCTCTTCTTCTGTGTAATTCCAATCTGAATCAGTACTCCAACGGTAATAATAACCAACTACATCACCATCTGGATCATCACCCCACCAACTTAATTCCTGTTTACTGGTTGTAATTGTATGGAAAGCCAGTGTATCAAACAATGAAATTGTTTCAAAACCTTGCTCCTCACCTGATAAATCTGTTCCCCACCAAAGATAATTAGACGTATCATATGTCCAGAAAGTTGTATCGCCATTGGTAGTATCTGTCACCTCCATGGAATCAATAATCACATAAGCAGAATCACGATAATCAACAAGATAAAATAATGTTGTATCACCAGTTTCCCCAACTTGCGGCGCAACCCAAATGGTGTCTAAAGCAATGAGGCTTAAATGGGTCTCAGGCGCGAAAGTTTCTACTGGATTTGATGGATCTTTATAGTCCCAGCGCTGACAGGACAAACTTATAAATAAAAAAATGGGAAGATAAAAAAAATAAAAGCGCATGTGAAATTAAAGCGGGCGGGGAAAACCCCGCCCGTCTTCTTTATTCTTATTTCACCAAAAGCATCTTTTTGTCTGCGATGAAATCACCGGCTGAAATCCGATAAATATACATCCCTGAAGCTACTTTTTGACCGACATTATCTTTTCCATCCCAGTTAATCACATGAAAACCGGATGAATAGGATTCTCCGTTAATGAGACTCCGTACACGGCGGCCCATAATATCATAAATAGTTAGGGTGACATTTTCCTGTCCGCCCATAGAAAAACGAATTTGCGTTTCCGGGTTGAATGGATTAGGAAAATTATCATGGAGCGCATAAGTATAAGGATTCACCTGCACATCATCATGAATAGCAACTGTGGCTCCTAAATCACCTAGATTTCGGATCTGAACTTTATAGGTACCAAAGCTGTAATTAAAGATACCCATAACATAGTCCAGCTCTTGGCCTACTACAAGTTCACCAAGAAAAGCTCCACCCTCATCAATTTCGGCATATGTATACAACATATCATCGTCAATAATGACTTCAGAGCCAGTCTCATCTGTTATTTTTATATCATATTGATCGACCTGTGAAATTGTTACATTTTCCATCTTTACTAATACTCCTTCATAAGATTCCACTTCTTCTCCAGTCTGAGCCAAATCGCTACAAGAAACATTAGCAGATGCAGGCATATCATTACCGGATGAATTTACAGTTACTGTGGCATCAATGAGTCGTGTATTACCACCAAACTTAAAATCCCAATCTGGATCATAGTCTGTAATCAAACCACTTACAGTTACTTCATCACCCATAGTAACATCAACCAAGTCTTCTGTATCAAAAACAAGGCCATTCCACTGTCCAGTTCCATCCTGGAAAGCATAGGAACTGTAGCTAGAATTGTATTGTGCTGTATCAGCTGTAACAATTCCGGTTAAGCTTACATTACATCCTTCATAACGGGTGTTTCCTGAAGCCCATGGTGTTCCCTGCACATGTGAAATAGTCAGGTCATCTGTCACAATAAATCCCAATTGATCATGATCAATATCATAGGGAAAGTAACTGGTTTTAGGCTCTGCTTGATCAGTACCATCGTCTGTAGCTGACATATAATAATGAACATCGTCGCCTTCAGAAACTGGTATAACACTTGAGAAGGTTGAATCATCATCAGAAGTCATAGTAGCTGTTATATATTCTCCACCATTGATAGAATAATAGATCATAGCTTCCGCTATAGATGAATTATCCATTATAACACAGGAAACTGTGACTTCAGTATCATCTGACGTCGGTGCACATGGCTCACGACTTGGTTTAGTTATAGCTGGTGGACCAGCACCAAATTCAATGTCATCCACATATAAAGGACATATTTTGTATGCACTAGAATCAGCATTGCTACCAAAGTGGTGGTAAACCCAGCCTTCAATAGACTGGACCAACGCACCTATAGGCGGATCACCAACCTCTGTGAAGTAGTCTTGTATAATGTAAGAATCATCATCCACTATAACACCGCCAGAGCCATCATCCACTTCAAAAACCTCATAAGGATAATCGTTACTAGTCACATATCCATTTCCAATACGTACCATCACATTGCCCCATTGTTCAGCTTCTGTGGGCAAGCGTAAATCACCAGTCCCAACTGAGTCCGGAGTAGGTAATGTTTGATCTGTATCAATAAGATCAATTGGTTCTGTAATGAATAATTCAGTCATGTTTGCAGGGCCGGTTGAATATTCGAAAACATATCCTGTAGCCTGAATTAAATCCCCTTCAAACAGAGTGGGAAAAGCAGAACTATCGGGATCATAGGATAATACAGCACTCCAGGGTCCGCCATTTGGATCTGCAAAAATAAATTTGACACCAGACCCGGCATAGCTTAATCCTGTTGGCATGGTAACAACTCCTTCCAATGTTACGGTATCCCCTAACATGTAGGACATATCAGATTCTTCATCTTCAAAGGCTTTCATTAGGTCACTATGAAGTACTTGTTGTACCCGTTGAATCCGTACAGGATCGCCTTCGGCTTCTACTACATCACGTGCTAATCTTGGCTGGACTTTATAGTTACTGTAAGAATAATCTAATACACCTACAATTTCCCCAAGCTCCTGGCCAGTTACCGGATAATAGAAATAGTCCCACCTATCATCACAGCGAGATGAATTTGTTCCATCAGTAAATTCCCATTCTCCGTATCCTAAATCTGGGTCCGAAACAGTCACATTATTGACTGCTAAGAGACAGCCTTCGTATGCTTCTCCTATCTCACCAACACTGATTTCTGATGGTTCAATAATATTAGTTGCGGGACCATGAGCAATGGCTTCAGTTACATCACCTAATTGAGTAAATCCGTAATATTCACCCACTGTGCCGGTAAGTGTCACACTGTCCCCTTCTGCCGGTCCTTGCACAGTATTGCCATCGTCATCAGTCCAATCAAATTCCGCCCATCCATCGTATTCAAAGCAGACTATGCCATTCCAAGGACCTTCAGCATCTTGAACATACATGTACCGGAATTGATAGGAACCCCAGAATTCAGCCGTTACAATAGCACTAATAGTAACTTCCTGACCATCCAGCGGACTGGCATCATCATTGTCAGGGTCTGCCACGTATTGAATATCATAAATTGCCGTTGTTGTGGATGGCTGCGGCAAAGCACCTTCATCAATCCAATCAGCAATTATATTTATTTCATCCGAAGATAAATCAGATCCTGAAGGAGGCATGGCTCCACTGTTAACTTTCTGCCAGAGCAGACTGTTTGCATGATCTCCCGCTACTACTACTGGGCCATTATTACTGTCTCCAGCCATGAGGTTATCATATGAAGAAAGGTCTAGATTACCATGGTAACCGCCACCATTTACATGGCAACTTGTGGCACAACTGTTATTTAGTATTGTCTGTACCTGTGACTCATAATCAACTTGTCCAAATAGCATACCAATTGCAATGAACATTGTTATCTTTATTTTCATTTACTACTCCTTATTCTTGTTAAACATTTTGAAATGTAAAGGTCCTATTTAATTATTAGGAATTTCCCTTCCCTAATCTCCCCAGAGTTTTTATCTTCAACAGTAAATAGGTATAGTCCAGATGCTGTCGCCTGATCATGCATGGTAATTAAGTCCCAGGCATGTTCACCACCAGACATGAGAGGGCTTTTCTGTGCATCAATATTTGCAATATCTGACCCTACATAGGTTTGGTCATGCTGGATAATATCAACTAAATCACCTGCTAAAGAAAAAATTCGTATTTCTGCTTCCCTTGGCAGGTTTCGAAACCATAACATCTTACTGCGGCTGCCATAACTATCCCAAAGTGCCTGACCCTTATAAGGATTAGGATATACCGTGGGCTCTCCTACCCACTCGCCGACATGAGAAGTTGATGCTCCGGGATAAACATAAACCCGATTCGAATAAATCGAACTTTCTAAACTTGCTAGATTCGCATCAGGATCACCTTGATCATAGGCTGTAATGGCATAATAATTTAACCATCCATCCTTAATATTAGTATTAACAAATTTGTAATGATAAAATGTACCATTAACAAGAATACTATCTGGCTCTCCAAATTCATTTTTAATGCGTACTGTTGAAAATCCTGTGTTATAACCTATTTCATTTTTTAAATCAATTTCTGAAAGTAAGGAAAATTCACCTAACTCATCATTAGCAGTTTTCCTTGCTCCATAGATCCGATAACCTTCAAAATCTGCATCCTGACTGATAGGGTCTAGAAAAGACTCTGCATTCTTTTGCCAGTATAAGGTTACTTTTTCTGATTCCACGACAACTTCCATATTGGGAGATGGTGGTGGTGCAGGTAGAATATATCGGTCTATAATCCCATTCTCATTTATATCTTCCCCTGGGTCCAATTGATTATTCCGATTTTTATCTTCACCATCATAAGCTTGCTGAGCCCAGTCATAATTTACGTGCAGATTTCGGCGTCTTGCATTTGAATTACCGTCAGCTCCCGAAGCCCATAATCCGCAAACTACAGTAAATGCAATATTGCAGGATGCGCCAGGGGCTAATTTCCATGAAGTAGTATCAGCATTATGCTCATTCCCTACTGGCCCAGCAGAAAGCAATAGCATCCAACTGTTTTCAGAAGCAGGATAACCATCAGATGTATATTCAGATCCTGACCCTTTTGGAACAGAAGATGACATTTTATCATACCGCTCTTCATCTGTAATTGGCATGCTATAGGCAGGATAATCACTGTTATTTGAATTCGTCCAAACCCATTGAAAATAATTTGTATTTAAATAGTCATATGGAATGCTTCCTCCCAAGGCGGATATTCCAACATATGATTCTGCCCAGCCATCATCACCATTGGCATCATACTGATAACCGATATTGCGTTTAAATTCTTTTTCATCTACCGATTCATCAAAGCCATTTAAATTATCATACCATGTAAATCCACCACCGGGTGTGTATTTATCGGTATAATTAAAATTGGCAACAGAAGCATCTACCCAGATTCCTGCATAAATATCATGAACCGTATCCGGGGAAGCATTCGTAAATGTATAATTCAAAATCACAAAAGCATCTGCGTAAGAATAATTCCATGCATAAGACTCCAAATGTATGTCCAGACCAAGCGGAGTATGCCCCTGAATCCCCAAATTATCTGAAGTTGTTATCCCATAATCCTTAAAATCACAAATCATATCCTGATGAGAAATAGCATTCGGTGAATAATATTGGGCCATTGAATCCTGAGTTGTTGAAGAAATAGAAGATTGAATTGTTATTGGTGAATTTGCAAAAAGCTCAAACCCTGCTTCACCGGATTCAAAAACACCGTCTACAATAGCTGTTGACACACGGCGCTGACCATTTACGATTCCACCTACCCATAGAGCTGAATAGGAAAAATGCTCAATTTGTTCTCTGGGAATTTCAGTGTATTGTTTATATTCACAGGAAGGATTTATACTCCCATCTTCCATCCGGTTCCATCCATTACCCAATATCCCATAATTGGTAATTGTCATTCCTAAATTACCAACAGAAGTATATTTGTCATATTCATCATCTGCAGTTTGAATTTTATAGAGATGTCTCTCTTGACCAAATGACAAGTTTAAAATCAGAGAAAGTGAAAGCAAGTAACGCATTTATTTGATCAAGATTACTTTTTGAACTTGTGAAATAAAACCGTCTGTCACTTGAATAAAATAAACACCGCTCGATTGATTTTGAGCATTCCACTGAAATTGGTGTGTTCCTGGTGTAATATTGCTATTTGTAACTGTCTTCACAATCTTCCCATTCACATCAAATATATTTATTACTAAAAAATGCAAGGAGCCTAGATGAGTTGTTATGTTTGTCACCGGATTAAAAGGATTAGGATAAGGGGGAAGTAATTGAAATTGATTTGGAATTGAAATATTTTTATTTAGAATCAGACTGGCATCATAATTTGTTCCGGGTGTCCCATAGTCACCATCGCCATACATCAGAGTGGCTTCAAACCAATTCTCACCTATATTATTATCAACAGTGCGGTCATGGATTTCCATAGAAATTCCACTTCCAAAGTTCCAGCTATTGGTATAATGAACTTCATCAACAATGGCACCTGTTTCATCCATTAAAATAATTTCATCTTCACTATTTGATAAAACGAATCCACTTAATTCATAGTCCACCAATATACCGCCATTTAAAGTTGAATCTGCATTCCTAGCCAAAATGTAATAATCGCCAGTTTCCACCAGTACAGACATAACATTATTTGTAATTATATGACTGTCGTTTCCCTGATCTTTCAACATCCATCCATTTAAATCAATAGTGGAATCTGTTGTATTATGGATTTCGAACCATTCTCCATAAGAATCTGAAACAGCAGCAGGGTTCGGCATAATTTCTGTGATCACAATTCCGGCATCATTATAAACCAAATCATCAAACCAGACATCCATATATACCGGTAAATGGTCAGAGCTTATTACCAATGCATCAGCAATATCATCATTGACTGCAGTATTATTCCCATCATTTATTGCTTCATTAAAATGATTCCCATCATTTCCAAAAGCTGTATATGAACCTTCAACATAATAGCAATCTGAACTATTTGTATCTAAAACTGCTGCATTCGTTAAAATGAAATCAAACCGATCATCCATACCACCATAATTCTGGCCATTGTAGTATGCTCGAGTTGCCTGGGTGTGCACATCTTCAAATGCAGGATTATTATGCCAATTTCCAACTTCATCTATAGGGTCAAATAAACGGCCGTTATTGATTGTTTGAGAATCTGTTAAATTATCCCAGGCATCTTCACCTGAGTTATAAATATTAAAATCGCCTAAAACAAAAACAAAATCTAAATCATCTAACTCATTTAAATGATTTCTGAGTGCTTCTGCTTCTTCTGCTCTTTCTGCTTCATCACTACTTCCGGTTCCTGCTTTAAAATGAGCACCATAAAGATGAATCTCAACCCCCGATGAAATATGACGCATAACAAACTCAATTACATCCCTGTTTCCCCAATTACTAGTAGTGTTGACTGTAGCTGTACTGATGAAATCAAATATTTCACTCTTATAATAAAGGCCAATGTCCAAATTGGTATTGGATTGATCTGTGAAAGGTGCGCCAGAAAATAAACCTACTTCAATTTGATCCAATACGTCTGTTACCAACGCATTAAAACCATCTGCCCCATCCAGTTCTTGGGCAATAATGATGTCCGGATCAATTTCTTCAATAACCATCTTGATATCATCTTCGCGAGCATCATTATCTCCAGTAAAGTTCCATAAGTTATAAGTCATAATTCGCGCAGTTGAAGCATGGAGATTTAACATAAAAAGAAAATAGATAAAAATTCTCATTTAATTTTCTATAATAGCTTCTATTCGACCGATTTCCAATTCTTTATGATTCTTTAAAATCTTCGAACTGAATTTATCTAATTTTTTGAATTCTAAATCAGTTAATAAATTCAGATGTTCTAATAATTTCATTGTAGCAACTGATAGGGCTCTAAAATTTCCATCAAGGACTTTTATAGCTAAACCAATACTACCTCCATCTGATTTTTTTAAGGCAATTCCTCTTATAGATTCACCGCCAATTTTTGTAATACCACGGCCAGCAAGAGCATCAATAAACAGAGTATCAAAACGATTTGTACCACTAACTAAAATTGGGTTCGTACACATTGCTTGGTAAACACGACTCAACTCTGGAGTTGTCTCTGCAGCTAAATTTTGAAAAAGTTTTGCAATATTTTCCAAAGTCATAAAAGGTGTTGGCGCTGAACAACCATCAATCTCAGTTGGAATATTTTGTAGTCCGGTCAATGATTCAATTAATTTAAAAATAGTTTGTTGTACCGGATGATTTTTTTGTATGTAGCCCTTGATCCCATGTCCTAAATATTTTGCCAATGCTAACATGCCGGCGTGTTTCCCACTGCAATTATTATGACTAGCATTTGCTTTTTTACCATCTTTAATCAATTTATGATGACTTGCTGTGTCTGATGGAGGATGTATTCCACATTCAAAATCATCTAATGTTAGGCCAATTTTCCCTAGCATAGACTGAGCCGTATTTACATGAATTTCTTCTCCGGTGTGAGATGCACACATCAAAGCAATTTCTTTATCAGAGAAATTAGCTTCATCAACAGCACCAGTCTTAACTGCGGCAGCGGCTTGAAACGGCTTTAATGCGGAACGGATACAGGTTAAATAATTAGGGTCGCCTGTTGAATAAACAG
>MDTE01029219.1_pt1 | contig 16501 bp, 15 predicted proteins | sample 811231 | NCBI WGS metagenome assembly MDTE01 (sample SAMN05326651, study PRJNA326480) | marine metagenome | isolation source: seawater | place: Indian Ocean: Red Sea | collected 2010
GCCGGCGGCGTCGAGCCGTTGTTGGCTTCAACCCCGCCTTGCGGGAGCCATGCTTGCGCTGAATCGCATCGGCATGGCGATCAAAACCGGCCGACCGGCGAATCTCCCAGATGCGGTCTTTGGCGAGCTGCATCGAGGCGGTGACATCAACGATCGGTGCTGGCATGCCACCACCCAGCATCCAGGGCTCATGAATGTGAACCGTGGGTACCTGCTTCAGTTCCGGGCACCACTGACGGATGAACAGACCCTGGGGGTCGTGATCCATGCCCTGCTTGATCGGGTTGTAGATCCGAATCGTGTTGATCGAGGTGCTGCCCGACTGCATCTGGCACTGGCTCCAGTGAATTCCCGGTTCATAATCCACAAACTGACGGGCCAGGTGCAGGCCACTATCTCTCCAGGGAAGCCAAAGGTTGTAGCTGGCAAATGACATCAACATCGCCCGCATACGGAAGTTGATCCAGCCATGGGCCCGCAGGGCACGCATACAGGCATCCACAAAAGGAACGCCGGTGCGACCGTCGCACCAGGCTGTCAATCGTTCGGCGTTCGCCTCGCGAATGCCCCGCATGAAGGGATGGAAATCGCTGAATTCGATCGCCGGCTGATCCTCCAGCTTCTGAATGAAATGACAGTGCCAGTGCAGCCGTGATTCAAAGCTGCTGACGCCGCGGCTGCTGTAGGTGCGGCTGGTCTGAAGCACCTCCCGCATTGAGAGGCAACCCCAGGTGAGATAGGCCGAAAGCCGAGAACAACCGCTGAAGGCGGTGTTGGGGCTCGACATCGCCCGTTGGTAGCGCGGGGCACGGTGCTGCAAAAAGTCGTTCAACTCCTTCAGGCCGATCGACCGCCCACCCATCTGCCGTTGCGGACAGGCGTCCAACGGCAGATCTGAACAGGGACGCTCGGGGATCACGCCGGGATCAATGCCCTCCAGCGGTGGCAACGCAGCCGGCACGGGTGTGATGGGCTCCGCCATCTGAGCCTCCCAGCGTTTGGCCCAGCCATTGCGGCTGCGCATCCGGCGCGTCACCCCGAACTGCGGGATTTCCGTCCAGACGATGCCGTGTTCACGGGCCCAGGCCCCCACGCGTTTGTCGCGCTGGTACGTCCAGCCGTTGCCGGTTTCCTCATGGCTCCACAACCCAGCGATGCCGAACTGACGCCGGGCCCGTTCCAGCACCTGCACCACATCGCCGCTGCGCACCACCAGGGGCTGGCCCCGATCCGCTAAGGCCTGGCGCAACTCCAGCAGCGACTCCCGGCAAAACAGCCATTGCCGTTCGGAGGCATCGGGTTGTTGCCAGAGCTCCGGTTCCACCACGTAAAGCGGCAGCACAGCCCCTCGTACCGACGCCTCCAGCAGAGGGCGATGATCAACAGCCCGCAGATCGCGCTTGAACCAGACGAGCTGCAGGGGTGACAACGGGGCTGGTCAGTTCACAGCCATTTTGATGTCCCGAAGCCGCTCATCGATGGAGGCCAGCAGATCAATGGCGAACATCGGGGCCTCCTGTACCGCAAACAGAAACTTCTCCCGCGTCATCTCGATCAAACGACAATCCTCCAGTGCCGTTGCGGTGCCAAGACGCTCGTGATCACCCATCACCAGCGCCCCGGCGCCGAACACGTGGCCAACAGGGATGTCTTCATGTCCCTCGTGGCCTGCACTATCCGTCCAGGACAGACGAACGGATCCTTCGAGAATTCCATACATCGTCGAACCGACATCACCGGTCTTGAACAGAACGTCGCCCCTTTTCAGCGACAACACCTCGCTCTTGCTGGCAAGGGCGCGCATCGTGTTGAGACCGTGCATCGAATTAACAGGATCCCTCAATTCATCCGATGACGGATCAGGCCATGGTCAAGGTCAGCGCTGATCCAAATCCCTTACGGACTTCATCAGGGGTGAGACGTCCATCATGGTCAAGATCGAGGGCGTCAAAGACAGCATCGCTACCAAGCCATTCATCGCGGGTGATGGATCCATCACCGTTCATGTCATTGAGCATGAAGATCTCCTGAACGGCATGACGGAAAGCTTCGCCCCCCTCCAGTTCAGCGAGTCGATGGGCCAATTGATGCTCAAGGGTTTCGATCGCTTTGCTGAAACCTTTGATGCCTTCACCGAGCTTGTCCGTCGCCATACGATCACTCGCCATCATCGCGTCGAAGCGTTCGCTGTCGACATGAATTTGCGCTTCGGCGCTGGTGGGATTGGCCGCATCCAGTTTCTGAGTAAGGGCTGAATTGCTCTCCCGCAGCTGATCGAGCAGCTTGGGCGAGATGGTCAGCAGATCGCAGCCAGCCAGTTCCGTGATTTCATCCAGATTGCGGAAACTGGCGCCCATCACCTCGGTCTTGTGTCCGTAGGTCTTGTAGTAATTGAAGATTCGGGTCACCGAGATCACACCTGGATCTTCAGGGCCGGGGTAGGAATCGCGACCGGTTTCGGCCTTATACCAATCAAGGATGCGGCCGACGAAGGGTGAAATCAGGGTCACCCCCGCTTCAGCACAGGCCACGGCCTGACCGAAACCGAACAGCAGGGTGAGGTTGCAGTGAATCCCCTCTTTCTCCAGCACTTCGGCCGCTTTGATGCCTTCCCAGGTGGAGGCGATCTTGATCAGCACGCGGTCGTTACTGATACCAGCGTCGTTGTAAAGGCGGATCAGCTTGCGACCCTTTTCGATCGTGGCATCGGTGTCGTAGCTCAGGCGTGCATCGACTTCGGTGGACACACGACCGGGAACGATCTTTAGGATTTCCTTACCGAAGATCACACTGATTTCGTCCAAAGCTTCATGCACCACGTCCTCAACAGGAGCCTCATTGCCGATGAGCTTTCGTGAGGAGCGCAGCGCCTCATCAATCAGGCTCTGATAAGCAGGAATCTGAGCAGCGGCCAGGATCAGCGATGGGTTGGTTGTGGCGTCACGGGGCGTGAACTTACGGATTGCCTCGAGATCACCGGTGTCCGCCACCACGACGGTCATCGCAGAGAGCTGGTCGAGCAGGGTTGCCATGGCGGGAACGTGACCTGTTATTGCAAACGTAGCTGCGATTGAGGAGCCGTCAGCTCATCATCGCCTTGTTCAATTCTGCAGGTTTTGAAGGGGTGATCTTCTCGACGATCAGCAACGCGTCGATGATCTGCTTCGCCACCGGAACGGCCACCGTGGATCCATAGGCATGGGCTCCCTGAGGTTCATCAACCACCACCAGAACCACATAACGGGGGTCCTCGACGGGCAGGGTCGCCACAAAACTGCAGATCTTGGCTCCAGGCAAATAAATCCCATTAAGTGCTTTCTGGGCCGTCCCGGTTTTGCCAGCAATGCGGTAACCAGGTGTCTTCGCACCCTTGCCACTGCCCTTCTCCACCACGGATTCCATCCAGGCCATCACCGTGTCGGTCACTTCAGGCTTCAACAGGGGCCTCCCGCTGGGTTCAGCGGCTGGAGCAAGCGCATTGCCGGAGCGAAACCCACGGGTGATGTGAGGACTAACCATGCGGCCGCCATTGGCCAACACCCCATGCAGCTGAACCAACTTCAGCGGTGTGAGTGAGAACCCCTGACCGAAGGCGGTGGTCGCCGGTTCAATCGGGTGGGTGATGAACTGCTCCTTCGTCTTGAGCTGACCAGCCACAGCCCCAGGTAGATCAGTGTCCGGACGGCGATCAATCCCGAGACGACTCATCCAGTCCCAGTAGATGTTGTTGTCGAGGCGCCGCATCGCCTGAACCATTCCGACGTTGCTGGAGACCTGCAGAACCGTGCTGAAATCCACCAGACCATGGGCTTCCTTGTCGTGGTTGTTGATCGGCCAACCGCCGATGGTGAGCCGTCCGACGTCGTGGACTCGATCAGCGGGACTGATCGCTTTCTCCTGAAGTGCCAGAGCCAGATTGATCGGCTTGAAGGTGGAGCCGGGTTCATAAAGATCCTGCACGGACCATTCACGGAACAGGGCCGGTGCAAAACGCCAGTAGCGATTGGGGTCGTAGGTCGGCGTTGACGCCAAGACCAGCAGTTCGCCATTGGTGGCATCCATCACGATGGCGGCCCCTTTCTTGGCCTTCCACTTGGTCACCTGGGCGGCCAGGGCTTTGGCGGCAAGCTCTTGAAGCCTGGTATCGAGGGTGAGCTGAAGGCGCAGGTCATCGCCATAGAACGCTCCGGGTGCCAGATCATCAGGAAGTGGGGTTCCGTCCGCTCCGCGGCGCAGACGCCTGGGCTGTTCATGCCTCAGCAGTTCACTGTTCCTGCTCTGCTCAAGGCCCGCCTGGGGCACCCGCTCGTCATTGAGGAAACCGACAACGTTGGCGTACAGATCCCCCTGGGGATAAACCCGCTGGGAATAGGCCTCCAGATCCAGACCACTGACGCCCAGCGAGCGGATCCGTTCAGCCGTCTCCGGATCCAGCCCCTCCGCCAGCTTGACTCCGGAGCGGCGCTGTCCCAGTTCTTTGAGCAACTGGGGAGCCGGTTGAGCCAAGGGCGTCGCCAGCAGCTCCACCACATCCTCGGGTGGTCGAATCCGATCGGGGGCATCTCCCGGAAGATTGAAGTAGCGCGGGTGGGCCCAGAGCCGAAACCGGACCTCATCCATCGCCACCAATCGACCGGTTCGATCGACGATCGGACGGCGTTGTCCCAACGTTGCGCTGGTCTGTGTCTGGAGGCGACGCGCTCTGGACTCCAACTCACCGGTCTGGACCAATTGCAACCAAGCCATCCGACCGACCAGCCCGACGAGACCGGTGCACAGGATCAGAAAGACAATCCACAGTCTTCTGCTGGGGACCTTGGCCAGGGGCACGACACGGGTTCTCGGTCGTTTCCGGGTCGGAGAGGGTGCGGTCCGGGTCATCAGTAGCCGGAACGGATCGGCCGCTGCGCCAATGTCTCCAGGGCCTGCAGCACATCGCGTTTTGCCGGGGCCAAGGCGGAGATGGGAGCTGGCCGTTCCAGATGAACAAGGTTGATCACCTTGGTCGGCACTAGCTCGTCAGGTCGACGGGTGCCTCTGAGCAGATGCTGCTCCAGAACAGCCGTGGACTCCGTCAACCGATGGGCGAGCAGTCGCGTGGCATCCAAACGCTGAAAGGCAAGTGTCCAACGGTGCTGCCAGTGCAGCGTCAGACCAGCCAGGACGGCGAGTGCAGCAAACACGCCTAGCAAACTGCCATCTGCGACACGATGCAGGCCTCCGATGAGGGGGGAGCGTCGGGCGAACCGTTCAGCTGATAGCGAGCCCTGGATCAGCTCCAGAGTCGTCATCGAAGAACGCTGATCCGGAGCGGCGACCACCGGAGATGCAGGCGAATACGTCAGTGAACCACTCGCAAGTGGCCGCTGCAAGGCTCACAGCAGGAGCAGGTTCACGAATGTGACCGCATTCCAGAGGGCATGCATCAATACACAAGGGAACAGTCGCCCACTCGATAAACGCAACAGAGCGAGCCCAATGCCCAGCACAGTGAGCGGAGCCAGTTCGCCGATGCTGATATGGGCCATACCAAACAACAAACCGCTGAGCACCACACCCGTCAGCGAGCCGGTTCGACGGGCCAGCACCGGCAGCAGCGTGCCGCGGAAGATCACCTCCTCAAACAGAGGAGCCAGCACCACCGCCGTCATCGCCAGCAGAGACAGCGCCAGCGGATCACGACTCTCCAGCACCAGTTCCAACAGGGGATTGCTGCCCCCTGGATCGCCAAAGAGCCGCACCAGCAACCAGCCGGTCAAGATGACGAAGGGGGTGACCATGAACCATCCCAAAAGAGCGGTGACAAAGGCTCCCGGCAGCGGCTGCCATCGCCATTGCAACCACCCCCCTTCTGGAATCGTCTCCTGGGGCAGGCTGGCCAGTTGTCGACGCAGGATCAGAAGACTGGGCAAGGCCATCACGCTGTAGTTGATGACCACGCCCACCGCTTCCCGGCGGGGGCTGTCCAAAGCAGCGGTCAGCCTGGAGACCAGGGGCAGGGCCAGCAGCGGAACACCAACGGTACTGATCACGACAAAGCCGCCTGCGACCAGCAGCGCCATGTCCAGCAGAGTGAGATTGGGACCCATCAGATCCGGCCAGCTCGCACGCCGACCACGCCAGATCCGCCATCCCTGGATCAGCAACAGAGTTGTTCCAGTAATGGCTGCGACCATCGGCAGCAAGGCACTCACGGACAAACGCAGGGCCGCCCCCCGTGCCACGGCCGGATTGATGCAATCGCCCTGGAGGCCACCTCGGGCTTCGCAGAGCAGTTGCTTCAACAGTGGATCGTCAGCTGGCGCGATCTCAGGAAGCGAGTCCACCTCGTTTTGCAGCAGCGCCAACAGCTGGGCCTGACGCTGGGACCGATCCGTCGCGGGGATTTGCTCCAGAGAGCCCAGCAGCATGGTGCGCGGGTCCTCGCTCCCCAGCAGTGCGGAACCAATCGCGTGCGGCAGAGCCGGTTCGGCCAGCAGCTGCACTTCCTGCTGCTGAAGATTGAGACTCGGCGCCACGGAAGGCCGGGAGAGGCTGTTCACCAGACCCGACGTCCAGATCAAGGCAGCCAGCAGCAGGGACAGGGCCCCCAGCAGCACTTTCCAAGAGGGAACAGGGGCCTGGCGGTGGGAGCTGGGGGACACCAGGTGGGCTCGACTACACCCGATTGTCCCTCTGAAGGGCTCGCCCCATACGATGGCCGCGCCTTGATGCCGAACGGTGACCCTCCGCCTACTCCTGGTCCGCCACGGTCTGAGCAGTTTCAACAAGGAACGTCGCATCCAGGGTCGCGACGACCTGTCCAACTTGAGCGCGGAGGGACACGACCAGGCCCGCCGGCTCGGCGCCAGCCTGGCGGAGGGGTCCTTCGACGCGATCTACAGCTCCCGACTGCAACGGGCGGCATCGACCACAGCCTCCCTGCTGGAGGGACGCGGCGGGTCGGCTCCGACACCGGTGTTCGATGACGGACTGCTGGAGGTCGATCTTGAACCCTGGTCGGGCATGAGCATCGACGAGCTCACGGAACGGCACCCCGCTGATTTCTCCACCTGGAAGCGCCAGCCGCTGGAGCTGGAACTCGAACGGCGAGACGGCAGCAGCTACCGCCCGTTGGTGGAACTGATGGATCAGGCCCGTAGCTTCGTGGATGGTCTGATCCAACGCCACCCGATTGACCAGGACGGCACCGTGCTGGTTGTAGCCCACAACGCCATCCTTCGTTGCTTGATGCTCACCCTGCTCGGAGAACCCGAGCGGGGATTCCGACGACTCAGAGTCGACAACACCTCGCTGTCGATCTTCAACCTGCGGCCTGGAGTTGATCGGCCACAGGTGCAGATCGAATGCCTGAACAGCACCACGCACCTGCAGCCGCTTCCGGAGAAGGGCAAAGGCGCCCGCCTGATCCTTGTGCGGCACGGCGAAACGGACTGGAACAAGGCCGGCCGTTTTCAGGGGCAGATCGACATCCCGCTCAATGACCATGGCCGCAGCCAGGCGGCAGCAGCCCGCGACTTCCTCCGGGATGTGCCCATCGATCGGGCCTGGAGCAGCACGCTCTCCAGGCCGACCGAAACCGCCGAGATCATCCTGGAAGCGCATTCAGGGGTGCCTCTCGCCCAGATCGATGGCCTCGTGGAAATCGGCCATGGACTCTGGGAGGGCAAACTCGAATCCGAAATCCGAGACGGTTGGTCCGACCTGCTGGACACCTGGAAGCGTGCTCCGGAAACGGTTCAGATGCCGGAAGGCGAAACGATTCAAGACGTCTGGGCCCGTTCCGTGACCAGCTGGCAGGAGATCGCCAAAGGGCTGAAACCGGAGGAGACCGCCCTCGTGGTGGCCCACGACGCTGTCAACAAAACCATCCTTTGCGATCTGCTCGGCCTGACCCCAGCGGACATCTGGGCAGTGAAACAGGGCAATGGCGGGGTCACCGTGGTCGACATCAACCCGGATCCGAGCCAGCCTGCAGTGGTGACCTGTCTCAACCTCACCTCCCACTTCGGGAGTGTGATCGACCGGACTGCCGCGGGCGCCCTTTAACCCATGCACGACACCCTGCTGCTGGATCCGGTCAGGATCCTGCATGGCCCCGGAACGGAGCTTCAGCAGGGTGCTGCTCTGATCGAATCCGGGGTTCTCAGCGGCTTCGGTGACGAGGCCCGCACGGCAGCTGCCCAGCTTGGAGTTCAAGCGACCGCAGCACCCCAGCAGCTGCTGGCTCCTTGCCTAGTGGACCCCCACACGGTGCTGCCTGCTCCGATCAGCGGGCCCACCGAAACCATCCGCAGCCTGCGTCGTTGCGCAGCCGCCGGGGGGTATGGCCAGGTGGCACTGCTGCCGCGAGGACAGAGTTGGCGGGATCAGCCGGAACGCCTGATCGGACTGCAGAGCACGGATCCGGCATCCGTTCACCTGCCCCTCTGGGGGAGCTTCAGCCGGGAAGGGCACGGCGAGGAGCTGGCACCCCACGGCGATCTTCTCGAACAAGGTGCCATCGGCCTCGCCGATGACGATGCGCTCGTGCCCTTGCCACTGCTGGAGCGGGGTCTCCTGCTCGGTGAAATGGGGTCATGTCCTGTGCTGGTGGCCCCCAGGGACCCGGTCCTCCAGGGAGACGGGATGGCCCGAGAAGGGGTCACCACCCTGCGGGCGGGCTGGGCTCCGGACCCGCTGATGAGCGAACTGCTGCCCGTTCAGCAACTGCTGGCCTTGCAGCAACGTCATCCGGAACGGCAGCTGCGGTTGATGAACCTCTCCACCGCTGCCGCTGTGGACGTTCTCAGCCGAGCCGACCATCGGCTCAAGGCCAGTGTCTGTTGGTGGCATCTGCTTGTGGATGGCAGCGAACTCTCCAGCACCGATCCCGGCTGCCGCGTTCGTCCATCCCTGGGTGGAGCTGCGGACAGACAGAGTTTGCGGGCAGCCCTGCAATCCGGCGTCATCCAGGCGATTGCCGTGCATGCCATCCCCCTTGACGATGAAGACATGCTGCTGCCGGCTGATCAGCGCCCTCCCGGCCTGAGTGGGCATCACCTTGTGCTGCCAGCGCTCTGGTCAGCCCTGGTGGATCAAGGAGACCTGTCAATCGAAGCCCTGTGGGACGGACTCAGCTTCGGTCCATCTGCCTTTCTGGACCAGCCGGCGGAATCCCTGCGCCTCGGCAGCCGTCGCTGGCTGCTGTTTGACCCCGAGATCAGCTGGACGGTGGACCGCGATGATCCCGCCGCCCCGGGAGCTGCCAACCTCCCCTGGCTGGGGCGCACCATACAGGGACGGGTGGTGGCCTGCGGCCTCAGTCGTTGAGAAGGCCGAAACGGTTGAGCGGCCAGAAGCGGAACACGGCCCGGCCAATGATCTCCCGCTCTGGCAGGAAGGCGCCCCCCGGCCAGAAACGTCCATCCCAGCTGTTGCGGCGGTTATCACCCAAAACGAGCACCGAGCCCTGGGGAACGGTGACGTTCAGGGTGCGGCAGGGACTCATTCCCTGTTGATTGACCAGGCAGGCCTGAGCCACATACGGCTCCTCAATGGCCTCCCCATTGAGGCGGACAGCTCCACTGGGGCTGACCTCGACCCGATCTCCCCCAATGGCAATCACCCGTTTGATGTAAGCGTCGCAAGCGGGGTTACCAAGACCAGGGATGAGACCGAGCAAGGGCAGGTTGACCACGGCACAGCGCAACCCTGAGGGGCGCACCGGCGTCTTCAAAGCTGGGTCAAAGGCATAGGGGGAATTGAAAACGACGATCTCTCCGCGCTGGGGGGGGCGGGATCGATAGGTGAGCTTTTCCACCAGAAGCCGATCCTGGATCTGCAGCCCAGGAAGCATCGAGCCGGAGGGGATATACCGGGCTTCCACCAGGTACTGACGAATGCCCAGATAAAGGGCGAACATGAAGATGATCGGTCCCCAGAAATCCCAGAAGGGATGCTGATTTCCCTCGTTTGTCTTTGAACGATCGCTTGCCAACGGGCCCTATCCGGGGAAATCTGGCTCACGATAGAGGGCATGCCCAACCTCTCTTTCAGAGATCCTTGATCAGCCGATGATCCGTCCCCGCTGGCAAGGACTGTCCCGTTCCCCCCGCTGGAGCTCCTGGCGCCGCTGGGATCAGGCTATCGCCCTGCTGGCCGCCACGAACCTGGCCTGGGTGATCTTCGATGCCTCCTACATCCCTCTGCGGAACTTCTGGCTGCAACGCAATCTCTACCCGCTGCCAACGCTGCCGCTGGTGGTGCCCCTGCCTTGGCTGCCAGACATCACGCCGTTTTACGACCGGATCAAGGGCATCGAACCGCACCGCGACACCCAGCGGTATCTCGAGCAGTTCCAGCTGTTGGATCAGGCTCTGAGCACCGATGCCCCCTCGCCAGCGAGAGTGAAGCCACTGCTGGAGCAGCAACAGCAGCTCACGCTTCGCCTCTTAGAAGCCAATCCTTTCCTGAGTTCCGGCAACACCGGCGCACTGGAGAAAATCAAAAATCGGCTGCGAGCCCATGCAGGCCTGGAATCGGCCCGCCAATCGGCAACGCTGCTGCTCAATCCAGACCACATCAAAGAACTCGACTGGAGCCAGGAACGACAGTTCTGGACGAGGCAGATCCTGCCGCTGGTCGAGATCAACTACTGGCGCAGCCTTGACGACAGCGGTCAGCTCAGCGATCTCAGCTGGCGGATCGATACCCCATTCCAGCTGCTGTTTGTCCTCGACATCCTGCTGCGAGCTCTGCGTCTGAAACGTCGCTACCCCGCCATTCGCTGGCGGGATGCCCTGCTGCGTCGATGGATTGACCTGCCTCTGCTGATTCCCTTCTGGCGAGTGCTGCGGATCGTTCCTGTAACCGAACGTTGTTCCGCCTCTGGACTCATCCAGCTGGAACCCCTGAGGGCTGTGATCAGCCGCGGTGTTGTGGCGCTTCTCGCCCTGGAGCTGTTTGAGGTGATCACCATTCGTGTGGTGGATGCCCTGCAGCAGGTGATCCGATCACCCCAGCTTCCGCAACGGATCCGAGGGTTCTGCACCTACCAGAGCACCGACCAGAACAACCAGCGTGAGCTGCTGGAACTGCTGAGACTGTGGATGCCTTTGCTGCTCACCCGCGTGGGGCCATCATTGCGGCCTCAGTTGGTGGCCTTGCTGAGCCATGTGCTTCAACAAAGCATGAACGGCCGGATCAGACCTGACACATTGCAACGGCTCCCAGGCCTGCAGAAAGCGGAATCGGAGCTGAGTCGACAGTTGGCCAGTGGCGTGATCGATTCCCTGTTGGATCTGTCCAGAACCACCGGCAGTCGACTGGGTCAGCGTGATCAGACCCTGGATCAACTCGGAACCGATGCCCTGGATCGGTTCTGGGAAGAACTGGCCAGGGTTCTGGATGATGGCCCTGTCCTGGAGCGAAGCCAGACTCTGCTGGCTTCATTTCTGGAGGATCTCAAACGTTCCAGCTTCCGTCAGCTCCGTGATCAAGGAGGAGTGGATGCGTTGATCAACGAACTCGATGGGCTGAATTTCAGCCCTTCAACTGGTCCTGCCAAACCTCGGGCTTGAAACCAACAAGCACCCGCCCCTCGGGAGTCACCACAAATGGTCTTTTGATCAAGCGCCCGTCAGCCGCCAGGGCATCAAGCGCTTCGTCATCGTTCATGGCCTTAACGACAGCAGCTCCCAGAGCCCGGTAACTCTGTCCGCTGGTGTTGAACAGAGGACGCCGTTCGCCGAACTGAGCGAAAGCAGCCGCAAGCAGAGGCCGTGAGGGTGGACAAGTCGTGATGTCGATCACGACATGCTCGAGACCATTCTCCTTGAGCCAGGAGAGTGCTTTTCGACAGGTGCTGCAGCGGTTGTAGCTATAGACCTGAAGCATTCCTGCCGTGATCAACGCCCGAACAGGGATTTAATCGCACCGATCAAACTATTGGATCCTTTACCAACCCCCTCGGCAGGGCGAGTGCGAACGGTGACGTCACCATTGACGGTGGTCCTGCAGCTGAGGCGGAAATTGGCTGGACGATCAGCGAGATAAACCTCCTCCACATCACTGCGGGGGGACAGATTCGACTGACCTTCCACCACTTCCATCACACAGGTTCCGCACTGGCCGACGCCACTGCAGTTATTGAGGTTGTTGACTCCGTTGTAGGGGTTGATGCCGGCGTCAAGAGCCGCCTTGCGTAAGTTCGCACCCTCAATGCATCCAACCTGCTGGCCTTCCTGCTCGAATCGGATGGTGGGCACGGGTCGTACGAAGTCTCAAGTGCGCACCAACCTACAAGCATCTGGACTTGGTTCTGCAGGTGGGCTGAGAATCAACTGGCCGCTCGAATGCACTGGTCGAGAAGTGCCGGCACAGCGCTCGCGTCTCTCCAGCCACTGACAGAGATGCGATGTCCCTCGAAACTTCGGTAAGTCCGGAAAAACTCAGCCACTTCCTCCAGTTGAGACGGCGCAATCTGGCGGATGCTGTTGATGCCGCGCTGTCCGGGATCCGCGTCAGGAACGCAAAGCAGCTTCGCGTCGTCGAGGTTGTCCTCCTTGAGGTCCAGCAGCCCAATGGGACGCGCACAGATCAAACAGCCTGCAAACGTTGGCTCGGCCATGATCACCATGGCATCCAGGGGAGCGCCGTCGGGAGCCAGGGTGTTGGGAACGAATCCGTAATCAAAGGGGTAGCGGACCGAAGCATGGAGGACTCGCTCCAGCAGCATCATTCCGGCGGATTGGGAGTATTTGTATTTGTTACGGCTCCCAGCCGGAATCTCCACCAGGAGATTGATCAGACCTGAGGACGGTGAAGGGGGCAGGCGGCTGAGATCCATGGTGATCAAGAGCAGTCGGCAGCAGCCGTGTCGGCAGCGGACCACGGTCTGAAATCACAGCAAGCATGGGAGCTGCAATGCTCAGAAGCGCAATACTGAGTCCGGCGAGAGCGAGGGAGGGTGAGCCTGGACTGAACGGCTCCTCTTGTTCGTCGTGAGGAGACGATTCGTTTTGCAGGGAATGAGCTGGGTCTGAAGCCATGGTCTGGAACACGCGCAGACGTGCCCTCTTCCATTCACAAAGATCAGTTCAATTCTGTCACTGATCCCTATCTCACGCAGCGGGCCTGTCTTGACGGTCACGGCGAGCCGTGAGATCGGACGTGGAGTGGTCCAACCCTTCAAGGTGGGAACGGATCTCCTTCAATTCATCGAGAATGGCAGCGAGCATCTGCTGAGTCGCGGTCGACGGTGAGTTGAGGACCTCAACAGTGACTTCTTTAATCCGGAGCACATCCTTGGCAAACCGCGCCACCTCATTGGGATGAAACAGCAATGGATCTTTTTGATCACTGCGGTACTCGGGATTCAGCTTCCGAGGGTTGAACGGGGGATTGAGATTGCGTGGGTCTGTATTGGTGTACCGATAGACAGAGGCCCTTGATCGATTCAGAGATTTCTGAACTTCATCAATACCAACAAGAGCTTCGGCATCCGAAGAAGCCACGGCTGGATCAAGGGCAATTTCCACGGATGATTGAACGCGGGGGGGCAGTGATTCAACCGATCGAGGAAACATGAGACGTCCCTTGGACAGTCTGGACTGAGCGGACGGTAGCAGTCGAGACTCAGGTCGCACAGTGGTTTTCAGAGGGCGCAGACAGTTGTGTGATCGGCATATTTCCGAGTTGGTGATAGCTTCTCGATTCTTCTCAAAGCCCGGCCATGCGCGTCTCCCGCCTGATGCTGGTGACGCTGCGCGATGTTCCAGCTGAAGCCGAAATCACATCCCACCAACTCCTGTTGCGTGGGGGATTCATCCGTCGTGTCGGTTCAGGGATCTATGCCTATCTGCCGATGATGTGGAAGGTGCTGCAGCGCATCACCACGATCATCCGCGAAGAAATGAATCGCGCCGGTGCCCTGGAAACACTCCTGCCCCAGCTGCACCCCTCGGAACTCTGGCAGCGCAGTGGGCGGTGGCAGGGCTACACCGCAGGGGAAGGAATCATGTTCCACCTGGAAGACCGTCAAGGTCGCGAGCTTGGCCTTGGACCCACCCATGAAGAGGTGATCACCAGCCTGGCGGGGGAGATGCTGCGCTCCTACCGGCAACTCCCCGTGAACCTCTATCAAGTACAAACCAAGTTCCGGGATGAGATTCGCCCCCGATTCGGGCTGATGCGTGGCCGTGAATTCATCATGAAGGATGCGTATTCCTTCCACGCCGACGAAACCGATCTGCAGGCGACGTACTCCGCCATGGACCGCGCCTACCGTCGCATCTTCGATCGATGCGGTCTTGAAGCAGTGCCGGTGGATGCCGACAGCGGCGCCATCGGTGGAGCCGCCTCCCAGGAATTCATGGTCACAGCGGAAGCTGGCGAAGATCTGATTCTGATCAGCGATGACGGTGCCTACGCCGCCAACCAGGAGAAAGCCGTATCGCTCCCCGACGCGGTCGCCCCCCTCACTGCTGCTCCGCTCAACTGCCTTGAAACCCCAGGGCAGAGCACGATTGAAGAGCTTTGCTCGGCCCAGGGCTGGCAGCCGGGTCAGCTGGTGAAGGTGCTGCTGCTGCTGGCCGTTCTGGAGGATGGCCAACAACAACCGATGTTGGTGTCCCTGCGGGGAGACCAGGAACTCAACGACGTGAAGCTGGTGAATGCCGTGGGGCGTCGCACTGAACAGAGCGTTCTCGACTGCCGACCGATCAACGCAGACGATCTTCAGCGCCAGGGGATCGACAACATCCCCTTCGGATTCATTGGTCCGGATCTTGCCGATGAGGTGCTGGCTTCAGCCTCCAGCTGGACGCGCTCCTTCCTTCGTCTGGCTGACACCACCGCCACGGAGCTGGAACAGTTCCACTGCGGCGCCAATGCCGAAGACCAGCACCGCAGCCACTGCAGCTGGGGGGATCTGGGTGGTGCTCCTGAGGGTGAAGACCTGCGCAAGGCCCGAGCCGGTGAGCGCTGCGTCCACAACCCGGACGCCCGACTCCAGGAGAAGCGCGGCATTGAAGTGGGCCACATCTTCCAGCTGGGGCGCAAATACTCCCAAGCCCTCGACTGTTGCTTCACCAATGAGAACGGCCGTGATGAACCGTTCTGGATGGGGTGCTACGGCATTGGCGTTTCACGCCTGGCCCAGGCGGCCGTTGAACAGCATCACGACGATGCCGGCATCCGCTGGCCCGCCGCCATCGCTCCCTACGAAGCCATTGTCGTCATCGCTAATATCCAGGACGAGGCTCAGACACGCCTCGGAGAAACGGTGTACGCCACGCTGCAGCAGGCGGGCATTGATGTCCTGCTGGACGACCGCAAGGAACGGGCTGGGGTGAAGTTCAAAGATGCCGATCTGATCGGCATCCCCTGGAGATTGGTGGTTGGCCGTGACGCCGCCGCTGGCAGCGTTGAACTGGTGCAACGCTCCAACCGCGAGATGCGCAAGCTGCCCCACGGTGAAGCGATCGACGAACTCTTGCAAGCCCTGCGCCCTTAAAGTCCGGCTCAAACATCCCCGTTCCATGATTTCCGCCCTGGCCCGACTGATCCAGCAACTGTCCAGGGCAGCGGTTGCCCTGGTCCTAGGACTTTCCCTGTTGCTTACCTCATGCAGCGGTGATGCTGAGGCCCGTCTCTCGGGTGATTACGTCGAAGACACGATTGCCGTGGCCCGCAATCTGCGTGAGGTGATCGATCTGCCTCAAGAGGCCGCCAACCGCGGTGAGGTGGAGTCCGAGGCCCGGGCGCTGATCAACGACTACATGTCCCGCTACAGGCCTCAACCCCGGGTGAACGGCCTCAGCTCCTTCACCACGATGCAGACGGCCTTGAACTCCCTCGCCGGCCATTACGCCTCTTACGCCAATCGTCCTCTTCCGGAGGCGCTGCACGACCGCATTGCCAAGGAGCTCGGCAAAGCGGAGAAATCCGCGGTCCGTGGCAGCTGAAGCAACGGTTTGATGAAGGCTCTTTGACAGAGCACCACAAGTTCAGACATAGTCGCGGATTGTGCAGATTCGCGGCTTCGGGCCGCAGTGTCATTGGCCAACGTTGTCGTCATCGGAGCTCAGTGGGGTGACGAAGGAAAAGGAAAGATCACCGACCTCCTCAGCCGCTCCGCCGATGTGGTGGTGCGCTACCAGGGTGGCGTGAATGCCGGTCACACGATCGTCGTCGACGATCGTGTGCTGAAGCTTCACCTGATCCCCTCCGGAATCCTCTATCCGGACACGATCTGCCTGATCGGCTCCGGCACGGTCGTCGATCCCAAGGTGATGCTCGGTGAGCTGGACATGCTCATTGCCAACGACATCGACATTTCCGGCCTGCAGCTTGCCTCCACGGCCCACGTGACCATGCCGTACCACCGCCTGCTGGATCAGGCGATGGAGAAGCAGCGCGGCGAGCGACGGATCGGCACCACCGGTCGCGGCATCGGCCCCACCTATGCCGACAAGTCCCAGCGCAGTGGCATCCGTGTGATCGACCTGCTGGACGAAGC
>MDTE01076395.1_pt1 | contig 16500 bp, 11 predicted proteins | sample 811231 | NCBI WGS metagenome assembly MDTE01 (sample SAMN05326651, study PRJNA326480) | marine metagenome | isolation source: seawater | place: Indian Ocean: Red Sea | collected 2010
CATTTCAAGGCGATCCGCGAGTTTAGTGACAGAACTTGCTAGGTCAAGTGAAGTCGTTGAAAAATTATTACATCGGTAAATTTAGGCCTTATCTAAGTCATCCATATTCGGTAGATTGCATTTACACAACGCGATATTGATCGTGATGAACATATGTGGGGATTAAAGCCATATGGATTATGCTCAGGCACGTCGTAATATGATCGATTGCCAACTGCGGACTAACAAAGTGACAGATGAAGCTTTGCTGAACGCGATGGGAACTTTGCCACGGGAGGAGTTTGTGCCTGCAGAATTGCGTGCAAAATCCTATGCCGATTGCGATTTAGAGATTTCCGCTACACGCTCAATGATGGCGCCAATGACGCTTGCCAGAATGTTTCAGTGCCTCCAGATTGGTCGAGAAGACGTGGCGCTTGTTGTCGGGGGCAGTTCTGGTTATGCGGCTGCGGTTATGGGGCAGATTGCGCGGGTTGTATTTTCCCTGGAAAGCAGCGTTGAGGATCAGCAACGAGTAGGGAAATTATATACGAGCCTTGGTTTGGACAATGTTGTGTCAGTGACTGGTCCTCTCGAAAAGGGATGGGCGAAGGAAGCGCCGTACGATATGATTTTTGTTAATGGAGCCGTGGAAACGTTACCTGAAGAATTGTTCGAGCAATTGGTTGATGGTGGCCGGCTTGTGACAGTGGTTGTTGATAATGGTATTGGGCGGGCGACCCGATTCATTAAAAAGAATGATACAAACTCCGGTAGCGCTATATTTGATGCTAATGCCCAATTATTCGCTGAATTCGCTCAGCCTCAGGGTTTTGTGTTTTAAATATATATTACCACTAGATTTTGTGTTTCTATTGCGGTACTACTAGTAGAGTTTAGTGTTTCATTTGCGAGTGTTTCACTCAACTTGGTATTAGAGTGCAAAGCATTACCGTTTTGTAAATGTTTTTTACGGCACTGATGACTAGGGATATCGTTCCGTAGAATTCGATGTTCTTTCTTTGTAGTTGTAATAGAATTTGTGAGTGTTGATTTGACCCTACATACTCGGTTTATATTTCTGCGAAATCTGAGAGTTGGCATAGCATCATGTTGTGCGATGCTGTTTGTACCTTTTTCAGCTGGTGCGATGACTCTTGAAGAGGCACTTGTGCATGCCTACCAGAATAACCCAACCTTACAGGCTCAGCGTGCTCTTGTGCGTTCAGTAGACGAGACGGTGAATCAGGCATTATCCGGCTGGCGCCCCGAAATAGAGGGTAGCGTGCGCAGTAACTCATTTTGGTCAACAAGAAATAATGATAATAACGGGATCAACCGTCGAAGTGGCTACAGCGCTGACATAACCGTAACGCAAAATCTTTATAGTGGCGGACAGACGTCTGCCGCCACACAAGAGGCCGAAAATAGTGTAAAGGCCGAACGTGCGCGGCTAATTGCAATTGAGCAAAAAGTTTTATTGGAAGCGGTTACTGCGTATATGGACGTTTTTCGTGATCGGGCCGTTGTACAGCTAAATATCAATAATGAGAAGGTTTTAGCCCGCCAACTGGAAGCGACCCAGGATCGGTTTAACGTTGGTGAGGTCACACGAACAGACGTTGCTCAGGCCGAAGCACGGCTTTCTGGCGCGCGTGCGGACCGCATTCAAGCGGAGGGGGACGCGGAAACAAGCCGAGGCGTATTCGAGCAAATCACGGGTGTTGATGCCTTAAACCTAACAAAACCAAACCCGGCTCTCGATCTACCTAAAGGTGCAAAAGAAACAATAGAATTGGCAATTCAGCAAAATCCGAGTGTTATTGCGGCAAAATATGATGAAAAGGCCGCAATTCAAAATGTGCGGGAAATAACAGGACAACTATTACCTAGCCTGGACGTTCTAGGTTCGGCGACAAAAGCACGCAATCAGGCCGTTTTGAATCGTGATACCGCTGATTTCGAATTGCGAGCGCAACTTACTGTACCCTTATATCAACAGGGGGCTGTTTTCAGTCGTGTTCGGGAGGCAAAACAACTTGCTGCGCGCGCTCGGATACAAGTAGAAGAGGCGCGGCGCCAGACAATTGAGGATGCGACTAGCGGCTGGGAGGCTTTATCTACCGCTCGAGCGCGAATCAATTCGTTGAATGCTGAAGTGCGAGCCGCAAAAATAGCGTTAGAGGGTGTACAACAGGAAGCTCTCGTTGGTTCACGAACAGTGCTTGATGTGCTTGATGCCGAGCAAGAGCTTTTGGATGCAAAAGTAGATCTGGTTAGGTCGGAACGTGATGAAATTACGGCCAGATTCGACGTTTTGAATGCAACGGGTAGGCTAACAGGACCTAGTTTAAAACTGCCTGTTGGCTATTATGACACCTCCCTTCATTATAAAGCTGTACGTCAAAAACTTTTTGGGGTTGGCGGGGACATCAATCCGTCTGCTAAAACTAAAGGACGAAAAGGCCCTTGAGGACAATCGAGTTGATCGCATATTCGCAGAATTAGTGCGGTCATTTGAAAGAAGTGAGCGATGAGCGAAGCCGGTGGAAACGCAGAACCTTCAATGGATGAAATCCTTGCGTCTATCCGAAAAATTATTTCGGAGGATGATGAAGTGAAACCCGAGGCTGCCGCAGCTGAAGAAGAGCCTTTAGTGCTTGAGGAAGATGCCACTGAAGAGATTAATCTCTCTGATGAAGCCGAAGACGAGATTGAACTCGTTGATGAGGTTGATGAAGATCAGGCACTCGCGCTGAACGAAGAGGTGGAGGAGGTAGATGCGAAAGTGGATCTCCATGAAGAACCCGAAGAGGTAGAGGCCGCGCCAGCACCACCACCACCACCACCACCACCACCACCAGCATCTGAACCGGTTAGTGCACTGGTGGGCGACGAGCCTCGTCAAAAGGCAGCGATGTCGTTGACAAACCTCTCTACTGCAATCGCTGAGCATCGGCCGGGCCTCACGGTAGAGCAATTGGCGGAAGACTTGTTGCGTCCGATGTTGCGAGAATGGCTTGACGCCAACCTGCCGGATATGGTCGAACGGTTGGTCCAAAAAGAAATTCAACGGATGGCGGATCAGGCCGAGCCGAGATAGCGGTTACGGTGCGCGATAACGCCTAGAAGTAGGCATTCATGACCACGCTAAATAAAAATTATCAGCCCGATGCGGTTGAGGCGAAACTCTATGCGGAGTGGGAGCAGAAAGGTGCTTTTGCATGTGGGCAGTCGCCCGATGGTGAACCGTACTCGATTGTGATCCCACCGCCGAATGTGACCGGTAGCCTGCATATGGGTCATGCGCTTAACAATACATTACAGGATATTCTGGTTCGTTATGCACGGATGACCGGGCGTGACGCGCTATGGCAGCCCGGTATGGATCACGCAGGTATCGCAACCCAGATGGTGGTGGAACGTCAGCTTGCAGAGACGGATGAGAATAGACGTGATATGGGGCGTGAGAAGTTTCTTGAACGCGTCTGGAAGTGGAAAGAAGAATCCGGCGGAACCATTACTACACAATTACGCCGCCTCGGGGCGTCTTGTGACTGGTCGCGTGAGCGCTTTACCATGGATGAAGGTCTTAGCCGTGCGGTTCTGAAGGTCTTTGTTGAGCTGTATAGAAAAGGTTTGATCTATCGAGACAAGCGTTTGGTGAACTGGGATCCGAGGCTGGAGACCGCTATTTCTGACTTGGAAGTTGTACAAACCGAAACTAACGGCCATCTCTGGTACTTCAAATATCCCGTCGAGGGAGAAGAAGGCCGTACGATTACAGTAGCAACGACCCGTCCTGAAACGATGCTTGGGGATACCGCTGTTGCGGTTCACCCAGATGACGAACGTTACAGGGATATAATCGGGCATCATTGCATCCTGCCATTAGTGGGACGTCGTATTCCTATCGTTGCAGATCATTATGCCGATCCGGAACAAGGGTCAGGTGCTGTGAAAATCACACCGGCCCATGATTTTAATGACTTTGAAGTCGGACGTCGTCATGAACTGGAAATGATTAATGTGTTCGATACGCGCGGCCGGATTAATGACGAAGCACCTCAAGCCTATCGCGGTCTGGATCGCTTCGAGGCGCGTAAACGCATTGTTACAGACATCGAAGCGGCAGGAATGTTGGATAAAATAGAGGACCATTTACACATGGTTCCGTTCGGTGACCGGGGTGGCGTGCCGATTGAGCCATATCTGACTGACCAGTGGTTCGTGAATGCCGAGGAATTAGCAAAACCAGCAATCAAAGCGGTGGAGGAGGGGAGAACTAAGTTCGTACCTGAGAATTGGTCAAAAACTTATTTTGAGTGGATGCGTAATATTCAACCTTGGTGTATTTCGCGGCAGCTTTGGTGGGGACATCAAATCCCGGCCTGGTATGGACCAGACGGAGAAATATTCGTGGCTCTTTCCGAAGAAGAGGCATCCGCAGCTGCAGAAGAACATTACGGAGTGAAAACGGAGCTAAAGCGTGATGAAGATGTTTTGGATACCTGGTTTTCTTCAGGTCTTTGGCCGTTCTCCACATTGGGATGGCCTGACGAAACGCCCGAACTGAACCGTTACTATCCAACCGATGTCCTTGTTACAGGTTTTGACATCATCTTTTTCTGGGTCGCTCGGATGATGATGCTTGGTCTTGAGTTTATGGGCGAGGTGCCATTTCATACGGTCTATGTTCACGCGCTTGTCCGCGATGAAAAAGGTCAGAAAATGTCCAAGTCCAAGGGGAATGTAATCGACCCATTGGAACTCATCGATCAATATGGTTGCGACGCTCTGCGATTTACCTTGTCTTCCTTGGCGGCGCCTGGGCGCGATATTAAACTTTCCGCAAATCGTGTTGAAGGATCGCGTAATTTTGCGACTAAGATTTGGAACGCCGCACGGTTCTGCGAGATGAACGAATGTCCGTTTGGTGCCCCCTTCGATGTGTCTGGCATCAAGCAAACGGTTAATCGTTGGATAGTAGGAGAAATGGCCACCTGCCAGATGGAAACTGCCCGTGCTATAGAGAGTTATCGATTTAATGAAGCGTCGCAAAAGCTCTATCAGTTTATCTGGGGTACGTATTGCGATTGGTATCTGGAATTCTCTAAACCACTTCTTGAGAGCGATGACGCAACAATTCAGAGTGAAACTCGTGAGACGGCAGCATGGGTTTTTGAGAAGATATTGTATCTGTTGCACCCCTTTATGCCTTATTTGACCGAGGAATTATTTGGATCTCTGGTGCAGAAAAAAGGTCTTTCGTTGATGCAGCAAAGTTGGCCGGTCTTAAGTGAAGAGATGGTGGATGATGCGACCGCTACCGAGATGGATTGGGTTATCCGTCTCATAACTGGTATTCGCTCTGTTCGCTCTGAAATGAATGTTCCCGGCGGTGCTAAAATACCGGCCATGATCGATGGTATGGATGGTCGGTCGCGAAGATGGTTCTCCATTCATGAGAACCTGGTAATGCGGCTCGCCCGCCTTCAGACAATCGACGTTGATGGCGATGCCCCAAAGGGGGCGGTACAATTGGTGCATGACAGCGCAACCGTTTATTTACCGCTAGCAGACATTATCGATTTGGCGGCAGAGCAGGCGCGGTTGAATAAAGAAATCGCGAAGAGTGACGCTGAAATTCAAAAACTTTCAAATAAGCTGGGTAATGAGCAATTTCTTGCGAAAGCGCCCGATGCTGTTGTTGAGGAACAGCGCGAGCGTTTGGCGAGCGAAGAAATGCTCAAAGGTAAACTATCATTGGCTTTGGAGCGGCTTGCGTCAGCGCTCTGAGGTTCGGTTGCCTCTATTCAACTGTTTTGCGCAGTTTATTCTCTTCGCTTGAATCAAAACTACTCCCGTGGACCCATAAGATTTTGGCAACCTGGTTATTGGGCCCTCAGTACTTATCTCTCCGAATTGGTTCAACCCGCTCAGCACAGATCTTACTAGTCATGAAAGTAGATACGAGCGAGGTTCACTGCACTAAGCGCCCTATCGCGATTTTGATTATTTGGTGCTAGCATAAAATTGGTGAGGAATAGAGTGTTGAGTTTTTAATTCGTGTTTTAGAGGAGTGTTTGCCAATATTTTGGCCTAAAAAATGGGGGAAGGATTAATGCCTATTCAGGATGCTACTAAAACAGATATGCCAACGTATCAAGCCGTAGACGGCGGGGCGACAATAGACAAGCCAATACATGGCCTTATTAAAAATAAGGATGATTCGCGCGTTGAAGAATTAGATACGTTGAAAACTTTTGATTATGCAAAAGCCCTGGCGGAGCACGTTAAGGAGTGCGGTACGCCTTTGACAGTTGGTGTTCAGGGCGAGTGGGGAAGTGGCAAAACATCGCTTCTCAACATGATGAGAGAGCAGATTGAAGAGACGGATCATAAGAAAGGGCATAATAAACAAGGCTCTGCACTTGGGAAAGAAATCTTCAAGACAATTTGGATTAACACCTGGGAGCACTCATTATTAAAAACGCCTGAGGAGTGCCTTCTTTCAATAATCAATGAAATCATAGATACGATAGCGGTAGTCGACGGAAGTTGGAATTCAGCACAGAAGGCAAAATCTGCATTGTCTAGCCTAGCAAAGGGTGCGCTTCGTATTGGCGCGACGGCTGCGCTTGGTTCAAAGGGTGGGGAGGTTGCCGATGAAATGCTTGGACAAAGCACTGATGATGCTAATTCCGTCAAAATCCTCAGAAGTACGCTAGAGGACAGCATCAAGACCATCGTCGATCGGTCCGAACAGGACTATAGAAAATTTATTATTTTTATTGATGATTTGGACCGGCTGGATCCCCCAACAGCCGTGATGGTTCTTGAATTACTGAAAAATATTTTTGATTTACCGCATTGTGTGTTCGTTGTAGCGATCGATTACCAGGTGGTTGTAAAGGGCCTAAAAGAGAAATTTGGTGAACCCACCGAGGCAAACGAATGGGAATTCAGGGCCTTTTTTGACAAGATAATCCAACTGCCATTCATGATGCCAATGACGCGCTACAAGCTGGATGCGTACCTTGAGGATCTCCTGGTCGGCGTCGATTACCTTAAGAGAAATGAGATCAAAAATTTCAATTATCTTCAGAGCCTGACACGAATGACAATTGGATATAATCCCAGGTCATTAAAAAGACTTGTGAATTCTTTGTCACTAATTCTTAAATATAATCAAAAGCGCGCCAAGGATGAAGGCGCTACTGAGAAACAACTTTTTCAGCTCAAGCAACTTATCTTAGCCTTGGTTTGCATACAAATTAGCTTCCCAAAGATATTTGACCTTTTGCGGTCTATGCCAACTTTTTACGAATGGGACGACGATTTCGTAAACAAGATGACGGGAGGGCCTCACACGGAAAATAAAGAATTGGCTTCCTCGCTTTCTAGAGCAATGGAAGTAAATAGTGAAGATTTTGATACCGAATGGGAGCAATCCCTTTTTAAGGTTGTATGGGTCAATAAATGGCAACGAGATAAACTCGTTCAGGCATCGAGGGTGCTGAGCATAATAGAAGAAATGATTTTGTATCGGACAAGTTCGAGAACGGGCGAAGAACAAGATAAAAGTGACAAAAAGCTACTAGATGAGGCCATAGAATTAACTGCTGTAACCTCTGTCGCGTCTGCCGAAGATATTAGCTTACTTGTTGCTAACAGAGAGGCTGATTCAGCTGGTGCCCATATAGGCCGAAACGCATATTGGGTCAGTTTCGGTCGTAAGATCAAGGGTGCAAATGTCAAACTTGCATGGGACACGGTTAGGGGGTCGCACTCATCTACGAGGCTTGTACGGTTCGACCTCGATTTTTGTGATGATCGCGTTCAAGTTGTAGCTTCTTGTAAAAGTTCTAACGCTATTAGTATTGAAACACGTGATGGTGACCAAAATGATGATTTTGAGTGGTTTAGCTGGCTAAAAAGCAATCAAAAAAAATATTTTAGTTCTAGGAAGATTGGTTCCAATCCACACTTTAAGGTAGCGGCTGAGAATGCAAAGCAAATGATAAGGTTTGCTCCCCCTGGGGAAATTGTAGCGCCAAGAAAAGACCTTTCAACACCAGAGCATGAGGCTGTCAGATCTGATTATCTGGACTGGGTTGTTAAAGTCCTTCCTGTGGTGGAAGATTCTATTACTCGGGCATTCGAAGATTTTAACTCTTTGGATATAGTGAAAGAAGCTACTCAAACTGAGCCAGAGAATAGTCCTTAGGACGCTATCCAGTTATTTGTTTAGTCAAATCTTTGCGGTCCGTGTGGCGTCAAGATTTTAGCTTATTGGGAAAGTCTGGTTGACATTTTGAGTGCCCCGAGGCACTGGAAACGTTGCTTTGAGTTTGAATTTTCGAATCGTGGAGGGAGCAGACACGATCATGACTATCGATAAATCAAAACTACCCAGCCGGTATGTTTCAGTGGGTCCCGAGAGTGCGCCACATCGTTCTTATTACTATGCCATGGGTATGACTGAAGAGGAAATTGCCCAACCCTTTGTTGGTGTAGCTACTTGTTGGAATGAGGCTGCTCCATGCAATATTTCACTTTCTCGCCAAGCGCAAGCGACGAAGAAGGGTGTGAAAGACGCACTGGGCACACCCCGGGAGTTCACGACGATTACAGTGACCGATGGTATCGCCATGGGGCACGCGGGTATGAAGAGCTCACTTGTAAGTCGGGATTTGATTGCGGATTCTGTGGAGCTGACTATGCGCGGGCATTGTTATGACGGGTTGGTTGGTTTGGCTGGGTGCGACAAATCCTTGCCCGGTATGATGATGGTCATGATTCGTCTCAATGTGCCATCGGTTTTCATGTATGGCGGTTCCATTTTACCCGGCAAGTTCAAGGGTAAGGATGTGACTGTACAAGATGTTTTCGAAGCCGTTGGAGCGCATAGTGCGGGTAATATGAGTGATGAAGATTTACATGAATTGGAATGCGTCGCGTGTCCCTCTGCCGGGTCTTGTGGTGGACAATTTACCGCTAACACCATGGCATGTGTTTCTGAAGCGATTGGTCTAGCGCTGCCCGGGTCTGCCGGTGCACCGGCACCCTATGAAACACGAGATGAATACGCTGAAGCGTCAGGGCGCACAGTAATGGAGCTCATCGCAAATAATCTGCGCCCGCGTGATATTGTTACGAAAGACGCTCTTATAAATGCAGCGCGGATCATTGCCTGCTCAGGCGGGTCTACCAACGGGGCTTTGCATTTGCCGGCGATGGCTCATGAAGCAGGTATCGATTTTGATATATTTGATGTGGCTGATGTTTTTAAAGATACGCCATACATTGCTGACCTAAAACCTGGCGGCCAGTATGTCGCCAAGGATTTGTTTGAAATTGGTGGAGTGCCGGTTCTCATGCGGGCCTTGTTGGATGGTGGTTATTTAGACGGTGAATGCATGACTGTTACCGGTAAAACCATTGGCGAAAATCTCGAAGGTGTGATCGTTCCAGGTGATCAAAAGATTATCTATTCGACAGCGAACCCTATAACGAAAACTGGTGGCGTTGTTGGCTTGAAAGGCAATCTAGCGCCTGAAGGTGCCATAGTTAAGGTTGCCGGTATGGAAGACCTTACTTTCAAAGGCCCGGCTCGTTGCTTTGATTGTGAAGAAGACGCTTTCGCCTGTGTCGAGCAAGAGGCTTATAAAGAGGGTGACGTATTTGTCATTCGCTACGAGGGCCCCAAAGGCGGGCCTGGTATGCGCGAAATGTTGTCCACGACGGCTGCACTATACGGTCAGGGCATGGGAGATAAAGTAGCGCTTATTACCGATGGCCGTTTCTCCGGTGCGACCCGGGGCTTCTGCGTTGGCCATGTGGGGCCGGAAGCGGCAGTCAGTGGCCCGATCGGGTTGTTAAAGGATGGTGATATGATATCCATTGATGCTGTCAAAGGTTCATTAGATGTCGATCTCTCGGATGAAGAACTGGAAGACCGACGCCAAAAGTGGAAACCTCGTAAGACCGATTATCAATCCGGCGCCCTATGGCGATACGCACAGACAGTTGGGTCTGCTTGTTATGGTGCTGTTACTCATCCAGGTGCGAAAGCCGAAACTCACATTTATGCGGATATTTAGGAGCCGTTATTTTATCTCATTGATCGGACGGCCGTTTCTCGCGTTGTTATTTTCCGTTGCGCTCTCGGCATGCCAATCAACGAAAAATTACATTAAGCCAGCTTTTAATCAGGTGTCTCATGCGCAAGATCACAAATTCTGCGTCCAGGTAGCCTCACAGCCAAGACAAAACCCTACCGTACCCAGCGTGCCATGCTATGGCTGTCCAATCTATGGGACGCTGGCCATGTCTGCTTTTTATATAATTGTGAATAGTGTTACCGGGACCACTGTTGACGAAACCTCGTACGATCACTGCATGCGCAATAACGGTTATCAGGCGATACCGATGACTGAGGAGCAGTGGGAGGAGTTTAATAAATTACAGACGGTGGATAAACGTCGGGAGTATCTGCTTGAACTACTGCAAAATACACAGCAAGGGCCGTAAGTAGAAGGATCGTTTGCCGGTATTTCTCATGATAGCTCAAGAATTACTGGTGTATGATCCGACGCCTTTTCCTTGCCACGGGGTCCTTTATCTATTTCGCACCCTACTAAGCGGTCTGCTGCCTGCGGTGATAATAGCCAGTGGTCGATCCGAACACCTTCATCTTTCTGCCATCGACCGGCCTGATAATCCCAATAAGAATAACCGACTTCGTTATGGAGGGATCGCCAGGCTTCCGTTAAACCAAAGTTAAGCATGGTTCGAAAGCGTGCTCTTGTTTGAGGTTGGCATAATGCATCGTTTGCAAATCGTGCTGGTTCATAACAATCTAATTCTGTTGGGCAGACATTATAATCGCCGCCAAGAACAACAGGCATTTCGGTCGGTAACAGGGTATCGCGGACATGGGCTATTAGACGGTCCATCCATGCTAATTTGTATGGAAACTTTTCTGTATCAATAGGATTACCGTTTGGTAGGTAGAGGCCACACACGCGGATGCCCTGGATTGTTGCCTCTATATAGCGCGCTTGCTCATCCGATGGGTCGCCGGGAAGACCTTTGCTCACATCCTTCATTGGGTGGCGAGATAAAATAGCCACACCGTTGTAAGTTTTCTGACCGTGCACCGCTATTTGGTAGTCTAAACTCTCAATTTCCAACCTCGGAAACGCGTCATCCACACATTTGATTTCTTGCAAGACCACTACGTCTGGCTTGGTTTCTTCCAACCATTCAAGAACACGGGGTAGTCTGGCCTTGATTGAATTGACGTTAAAGGTGGCCAGTTTCATAGCGCTACTAGATCCTTATAGTATATTTCCACCGTTGTCCGGCTGCCCCGCAAAGGAAATATCGGGCGCCATAAGTTGTCCAGGTAACGTAATTACCGGTTGGTTCGCTACGGTTTGATTGATCGCATCCCGTAATGCCTGATTTTCGTCCTTTGGTGCATGGCGGGAACGGATTTGTGTCAGTAATTGATGGTGATCAGGCAGATTCGTAATCAATTCTGCCGTGACTCCGTGCAAGACATTTTGATATCGCTCCCAATCCTCAGCCGATATGGCCCGATCAGCTGCAAATGTTACGTCTTTAAAATATCCTTTACCGAACAAAACGATCAGGTAGCTCAAACCGCTGAACAAAAACCCACTATCGAGTTCATCCTCAGTCGGCAGGGCATGCTTATACAGGTCCAGTTTTGCCTGTAAGGAATCAGGCACGATAATATCTTCTCGTGCGGCTTTCCAATAATCGCTATCGTTACGAGTGCCCGTGCAATAATGCATCACAATAAAATCTCGAATTTCCGTGTATAGAGACTCAGATAACTTATTGTATCGATTTGATAAAACGGGACTGAAGTCTTTGTCTGGGAAAAAATCTACAATCCAGCCAAGCGCTTTATCGACAATGTAAATAGCGGTTGATTCTAACGGTTCGATAAAGCCACCGGACAGGCCAACCGATATACAGTTCTTGGCCCAACTTTGTTTTGCTCGACCAACTCTAATGGGAATAGCTCGAGGTTCTGCGCCTTTTGCCATAGGGCCCAAATGCTCTAAAAATTCTTGGGTTGCCTCGTCGTCGGTTCTGTGGGCGCTGGAAAAGACGTAACCGGTACCAATGCGTGAATAAAGTGGTACACGCCAGGACCATCCGGCGCCAAGTGCTGTACTGCGTGTGCATGGGTCAAGCCGGGTAGGTTCCAAATGAGGCAGTTGCACGGCGAGTGCGCGATCATTTAGCAAATACTTGTCATAGGGTTCAAATTCGACCCCCAGTGTTTGCTGTAAAATCATGCTGCGAAAGCCCGTACAATCGATCACCAGTTCCACTTCATGGCGCCCGCTATCTTGAAGTTGTACGGCGCTCACAAAACCGTCTTGATCGAGCTCAACGTCATTGACACTATCAAGAATGTGCGTGACACCGCGCTCAATACCAATTTCGCGTAAATATTTGGCAAATAGGCCTGCGTCTAAATGATAGGCATAGTTCAGTACGCCTTCGAAATTCTCAGCATCTAAAGGTTTAGGACCTTTACGGCCTTCGACAATTGCGGTTATCGGCGAATGATAGATGCTATAATTGCCCGCACCGCCCGGGTCGTTGAACTTGTGAAAATAGTAGGCGGGATTATAACCAGCAATATCGTCTCCAAGCCCGTCGAATGGGTGAACATAGTTCAATGGATTTCCATTGATGTCATGATCCCAATTGGCGAACCGCACACCTAATTTAAATGATGCGTTGCAGCGTTCAATAAAAGCGGACTCGTCTAACTCCAATTCTTGGAACCAGCGTTTCATCGTCGGGACCGTGGCCTCGCCGACACCTACCGTTGGAATCTCAGGAGATTCTATTAGGCAAACCTCTACAGGTTTTTCAGCTCGGCTATTTAGCCGTGTTACAAGATGCACTGCCGCCATCCAGCCTGCGGTGCCGCCGCCAATAATACTGACTTTTGAAATGGGCTCGGCCATGAGTGTACAACTACCTATAAATTTTTTGATTCGTAAAGCTTATATTTCCGCTGGAAGAGGGGTCGGCGTCAAGCATCCGTTGGAAATATTATCAGTACGCCTAGACCGCGAAGGAAGAACCGCAGCCACAGGAGGAGGTCGCATTAGGATTTTGGATTTGAAATGAGGAGCCCATTAGGTCAGTCACAAAATCAAGTTCTGCGCCGCTTAATAAGTCCAGCGATGTATCGTCTACAATAACGCTGATACCGTCTCGCTCGAAAAGGTGATCGTCGGCGGTTGTTTCGTTGTCGAATGTAAATCCGTACTGATATCCGGAACATCCACCACCTGAAACAGAGACCCGAAGCATCATATTTTCAGTTTTTTCGGTCTTCATGATATGAGCGATTCGGCTGATTGCTGCATCGCTTATGCTGAAGCTCCGAGCGGTTGCTTTAGTATTAGTTGCGAATATATCGCTCATAAGTATGTTCCACGCGTAAAAAACATTTATCCTCTGCTACTTATAGTTGGTATGGAAGAGCAAAATGTCAATTAGAACTCTTATAAGAATGGCCATGAGTGCGCAATTGTGTTTTCAAATTTGGTTTGGATACTAAGTCCATGCAGTTCAACCTCGCGCCTTATGCAAGCCAGGCGGCAGAGAGCCGAGGGCGATTTTTCGCTGAATCGGAAAACGTTCGTCGCACTTGTTTTCAGCGTGACCGTGACCGAATTGTTCATTCCACTGCATTTCGGCGATTGAAGCATAAAACACAGGTTTTCATTTCACCCAGCGGGGACCACTACCGGACGCGCTTAACCCACACACTTGAGGTCGCTCAAATCGCACGGTCTTTAGCGCGTGCTTTAAGAGTTGATGAAGATTTGACTGAGGCATTGGCTCTGTCACACGATTTAGGTCATCCGCCATTCGGCCACGCGGGCGAAGATGCATTGGATGCGTGTATGAAGGAATTCGGCGGCTTCGATCATAACGATCAAACATTACGTATTTTGATCAAGCTGGAGCATCGTTACGCCAACTTTGATGGGCTCAATCTAACCTGGGAAACCTTGGAAGGGGTTGTGAAGCATAATGGTCCGCTCGCTGGGCCTGAGGCCGAGGAGCCCGTGCCACCGACGATTGCTGCTTACAATACAAAAGAGGATTTAGCGCTCGATCAATTCCCATCTCTCGAGGCCCAAATAGCAGCTATCGCGGATGATATAGCATACGATAATCATGATTTAGATGACGGGCTCAGGGCCGGCATCATCAAACTTGAAATGCTTGAAGAGGTACCCCACGTAGCTGCAGTTCTTAGAGGTGTGAGTAAAGAGTATCCGGATTTGGATAAGCCTCGCTTAATAAATGAGTTGATTCGTCGATTGGTCGATTTGATGGTGAGTGATTTACTGGATCAGACAGAACGGAACCTGAAGCAGGCCGGGATACAGTCGCTCCAGGATGTGCGAGAAGCGGGGCATGTTTTGGCGCGATTCTCTGATCATATGCAATCACAGGATAACAAGATAAAATCATTTCTTTTCAATATGATGTATAAGCACCCTGCGGTTCTAGAACAAGCCTCTGCTGGGTGTGAGCGGCTGACTGACTTGTTTGAACATTTTCATAAACATCCGGAGCAATTACCGGAAGAATGGCTCCGCGAAGCAGCTGGTGCAAAGTCTGCGGTGACGGCGCGGGTCGTTGCAGATTACATTGCTGGTATGACTGATCGTTATGCCATTCACTTGCACCGCAATATGTTTAACGACAAGGCAGTGTCCCCGTGAATATTTTTTCCACGATAAAAGAGCAGATTGTGGCTAGCATTAACGCATTGGCGGCAGAGGGAGAATTGCCGTCCGGTCTCGCGACTGAACGTATTGCAGTGGAGCCTCCCCGTGAAGCATCTCATGGGGATATGGCGACGAATGCCGCGATGGTTCTCGCAAAATCAGCGTCAATGAGCCCGCGCGATTTGGCAGAGAAACTCTGCCAGAAATTGCGAGAATGCGAGAATGTTGGGGAAATTGAAATTGCTGGTCCTGGATTTATTAATATTCGGCTCAACCCATCGGTTTGGCGCAATTGTATTAAGAATGTCCTTCAGCAAGGTACATCTTTTGGTGCATCGACGATGGGCGTTGGTAAGCAGGTCAATGTGGAATATGTATCGGCGAATCCAACCGGGCCGCTTCATATTGGCCATGCGAGAGGAGCCGTGTTCGGAGATGTTTTGGCTACACTGCTTGAAAAGGCAGGCTATGAGGTTTGTCGCGAATACTACATCAATGATGCGGGTGGGCAGGTCGATGTTCTTGCTCGTTCAGCCTACCTTCGCTATCGCGAAGCGCAAGGAGAAGATATTGGCGATATTCCAGAGGGCCTTTATCCAGGCGTATATCTAAAAGCTGTTGGCGAGGTATTGTCCGACCGTTACGGTAATCGATTAATGACGCTACCGGAGGCGGAGTGGCTTGAAGAAGTCCGGGAAATAGCCATCAGTGAGATGATGGCACTCATTCGATCTGACTTGAGTGCTTTGGGTGTGAAACTTGATATTTTTACCTCCGAACGCTCTCTTGTGGATGCAGGTGAAGTGGATGCATGCCTCCAAGAGCTTGAAGGCCGTGATTTAATTTATGAGGGTGTTTTGGAGGCGCCAAAAGGAAAGAAACCCGAAGATTGGGAAGCGCGGCCTCAGAGACTGTTTAAGGCTGTAGAATTCGGTGATGATGTGGATCGCCCACTTAAAAAATCTGATGGTAGCTGGACTTATTTTGCGAGTGATATTGCTTATCACCGCGACAAATATAAACGCGGTTTCCCCCGTCAGATTGACGTGTGGGGTGCGGATCACGGAGGCTATGTGAAGCGCATGCAGGCCGCAGTTAATGCAGTTACAGAGGGCAATGCAGAACTAGACGTGAAGATTTGCCAGTTGGTCAAACTTATGGATAAGGGTGAGCCGGTAAAAATGTCCAAGCGCTCGGGCAATTTTGTTACATTGCGCAATCTGGTTGATGAAGTGGGTAAGGATGTGGTGCGGTTTATTATGCTTACCCGAAAAAACGATGCATCTCTCGATTTTGATCTCACAGCAGTCACCGAGCAGTCACGAGACAATCCGGTTTGGTATGTGCAATACGCCCACGCCCGATGCAACTCCATTCGGCGAATGGTCGAAACGCAAATGCCCGGTCTGAATATTGGGGACAAGGCTCTTGCTAGCGCGGCCTTGGATCGCTTGAGCGATGATACGGAAGTCGCTCTAATGCGGATTATGGCTAGTTGGCCGAGAATAGTAGAGGCTGCAGCGGAAGCGCATGAACCGCATAGAGTTGCTTTTTACTTATCTGAACTAGCTTCAGCATTTCATAGCCACTGGAACCGGGGAAAAGATGAGCCGGAATTAAGGTTTATTATCGAGGATGATCCGGAGGTAACGGTTGCTCGATTTGCATTGGTACGCGCAATACAAACTGTAGTAGCGAGCGGATTAGC
>MDTE01115079.1_pt1 | contig 16500 bp, 16 predicted proteins | sample 811231 | NCBI WGS metagenome assembly MDTE01 (sample SAMN05326651, study PRJNA326480) | marine metagenome | isolation source: seawater | place: Indian Ocean: Red Sea | collected 2010
GATATGCCTGGCAACGTCCTACTCTTCCATGTCTTAAGACAAAGTACCATTGGCGCTGAAAGGCTTGACTTCCGAGTTCGGTATGGGATCGGGTATAACACTTTCGCAATAATCACCGGCAAGGTCTTATAGCTTATTATTAAATATTGTAAACTAACTTTTATTTAAAATTTCCTTAATTTTTGGTGTTTTTTTACAAAATTTTCCACATAATTTTTTAACTTTAATTCACCAAAATATCTGTAAACTTTACTCTTCAAACTCATTGTGGTTAATGCAGACGCAAATCTTTCTCCCTTTCTTGAAGGAAGGTATTTTATTTTAGATTTAAATAATTTTGCAGTTTCCTTAATTGTGTAGCTTTTTTTATTAGAGACACTGTAGTGTCTACATTTATTTTTTTTCCACGCAACATAACATACTTTTATAGTGTCATGTATATGTGTAAATCTTCTTGATTGTGTGCCTGGTCTTACAACAGGTAAAGGTTTATTTTTTAGGTAGTGGTCTTCAAAAATTCCAATGACAGTTGCCATTTTTCCACTTGAAATTTGTCTCGGTCCATAAACATTATAAAAAAAGATAACTTCATATTTAAAATTAAACCATGTTTTTAAATTTTCTAATAATTCTAAATTTTTAGATTTAGTAAAAGCATAAGGCGACAAATCTTTATCTTTACCTTTATTTCCGAGCGAAGCAGATGTTGCGGAATAAATCAATCTTATTTTATTAGTTAGACAAAAGTCAAAAACTGCATTTGTACCTATAGTATTGGATTGTATACATTCATTCATATTTAAAAAACTTTGATATATTCTTGAAAATTCTCCAAAATGAAAAATTGTTATAATATTTTTTTTATATCTATTTAAAATTTTAGATATAAATTTTGTGTGAGATTTTACATATTTTATTCTATTAGTTTTAAAGTGATTTTTTTTTGATCCAGAAGAATAGTTATCTATACAAATGATATTATAATTTGTTTTCTTTAATAAATATTCTATTAAATTTGAACCAACAAAACCACATCCACCAGTAACAACAATAAATTTTTTCATATTTTTTAAGAAAAATAAAATTTCAAATAACAATATATTAAAATATTATTTTTCATATATAATTTTTTTTCTAAAAAAATTTCTACTCATATTTAAGCAATATTTTTTTAATTGTTTTTTTGTAATATTTATTCTTAATTTTTTTATAATTTTTCTATTATTAAGATAAAAAGAATCTTTATTGAAATTTTCTGGTAATTTAGAAACAAAAACTTTTTTTTTATTATAAAAATTTAACCAATTTACTAACTCATTCAAATATATTCTTTCGCCGATAGATACATTGTATATTCCTGTTAAATCTAATTTAATTGATTTTTTTAAAATTAAAGAAAATTTTTCAACATCAATAAAGTCTTTATAAATATTTTTATTATCAAATAAAATATCTTTGTTTATTTTTTCAAAAAAGGTTTCTATAAATGTTTTATGTATTTTATTTTTTGATTTTAAAATTCTAATAGGGCCAATTAAATTACTAATTCTAAAAATTAATAATCTATTTTTTAATATTTGAGATATTTTTTTTTCAGTTTTAAGTTTATTTTTTGAATAATTGCACCTCGGTTCTAATTTACTATTTTCGCCTAAATTATTACCTATTTTGTAAACTTTCCTGGAACTTAGAAAGATTATTTTTAATGGTAATTTACTTACTTTTTTTGAAATAATTAAATCAAAATCATTTTTAACAGAATATTTTTTAAAAGCATAACTTTTATTGATAGAGCAATTCATAAGTATATCAAATCTTAATAATTCTTTTTTTGGAATTTTTCTAAAATCCTTGTAATCGATTATTTTTAACTCAAAAGTATCTTTTAAGTAAAATTTTATACTGTTTGTAATAAAACTTTTTTTTCCTATTAATAAAAATCTTTTTTTCATTTAATTATAAAATTAATGAATTTTGTTAAATAATAGTCTAAGTTTTTTTGATAAAAAATATTATATTTGTTGAAAAAAAATCTTATATAATCATGAGCTTGCATTCTTCTCTTCCACCAATTAAAAGAGGAAAAATTAAATTTTGAAGACGCTGAATTTTCTACTTGTCGGTAATAAGTTAAATTTTCGTTTAATATATAAAATTTTTTTTCAATGTATTTAAGATAAATTCCTATTCTGAAATCCATCCATATATCTGGAAAAGAATTAAAAGAAATTTTATTTATCAAATCCTTGAATGTTTTTCTCCTTAAAGCTATGCAACTTTGAGGAGGTATATAGGGCCAAAAAGTTTTAAAAATTTTTTTCTTGTTTTTAATATTTATGAATTTATTTTTTTTTACGTATATAGGTAAATCATATATAGCTACTAATTTCTTATTTTGCTGAAATTTTTTCATTATTTTTGAAACTTTTTTATTATCAAAATAATCATCACTATCTAATAAAAATACTATATCGCCCGTACTTCTTTTAAACGCCTCTGAAAAACCTTTCATCTGGTTATATGAACCAAATTTTCCTCTTTTTTTATTTTGAATTAATTTTATATTTTTATTTTTTTTTATTATTGAAATAGAATTATCCGATGATAAATCATCAAAATATATAATTTCTTTATTTTTAAAGGTTTGATTTTTTAATGAATTAATGTTTTCATTTATATATTTCGAATTGTTATAATTAACGACTAATATTGAAGCTTTTAAAGTTTTCAAATATAACTCTTATATATATTTTGTTTGTATTTGTTTTTTTTCAAACCTATATATCAATAACATATTTTTTTTTAAAATTAATTAAACATAAGTAATTAATGGTCTTAAATAACAATATTATTAAAAAAAATAATAGAGATAATTTTTTTCAATATTTTGGTGTTTTTTTACTTAGTATATATCCAGCAACTTTTTTTTTGGGTACCGGAGCATTAAATTCAGCTGTAATTCTGTTGGATATTATATTTATCGTTGAGTTATTAAGAACAAAAGATTTAAAATTTTTAAATTGTTTTTCTTTTTATTCTCTAATTATATTTTGGTTTTTATTATTAATTAATTTATTATTTTTTAGCATTGATTTGATAAATTCTGTACCTAGATCAATTGGATTTATAAGATTTATCTTATTTATATTTGCAATAAGCTATTTTTTAGATTTGGAAAATCAAAAATATAAAAAAATAATTTTAGGATCTTGGTGCATAATATTTTTAATTACAACTTTTGATCTTATATTTGAATTTATAATTGGAAATAATATTTTAGGTTTTGTTTCATATATGCCAGGTAGATTAGCTGGTTTTTTCAATGACGAACTTATAATGGGTCATTATTTTTATGGATTTATTCTTATTATAATTTCTTTTTTGTATCAAAATCTAAAAGATTCAGATTTTAAAAAAATAATAAAATTGAATAATAAAAACTTAATATATTTTTTCATAATTTTATTCTTAATAGTTTCTATTTTAATTGGTGAAAGGGCAAATTTTATAAGAACGTTGATTATGGTTTCTATATTTGTATTTTTTTTAAACGATCATAAAATTAAAAAAAAAATGATTATAATTTTGTCTGCAACTATTCTTTTTTTTATAATTGTATTTAATCATCAAGATTATAAAGTAAGATTTATGGGTCAGTTTATTGCCCCATTTGTGAAAGATCCTGTAAGCTACGTCACCTCCAGCAGTTACTGGGATCATTATAAAGTTGGCATAAACATCTTCAATAATAATAAATCATTTGGAGTGGGATTAAAAAATTATAGAGTTTATACTGAAGATAAAAATTATCATAATCCTTCAATACACCCACATCAGATTCAAATAGAAATACTTTCTGAACTTGGAATTACTGGTTATATTTCTTTACTGTTAGTTTTAATTTTAAATATTTATAAATCTATAAAATCAGTAAATTTTTCTCAAAATTTATTAAACTTATCTGGCCTATTATTTATAGTAACTTTCTTTTTGCCCTTGCTTCCTACTGGGAGTTTTTTTACATCTCATGCTGCTACGTTATTTTGGATGAATTTTGCTTTAATTTTACACTCAAAAAGAAAAAATATTTAAAGAAATCTATATATTAAAGTTTCTTTTTTTTAAAATATAAAAAACTGAACAATAAAAAATTATTGAAACTGTTATAATCGATACTTGATAACCAGTATGATAAATATTTTTTGAAGCAAAATAAAAAATTACAAAATTAACTAAATTTATTAATATACTTGAAATATTGTTTGATTTTAGTTTAGTAAAACTAAATTTATTTACGAAATATATGTAAAGATAATAATGCAGATGCTCATTATCAGGTTCAAGCGGATTTTTTTTTGAAATTATTTTTCTAAAAATTGAAAATAAATTTTCAAAGCACGGGTACCATAATAATAAAATGATAAAAAATGGCGTGATTTGTTGATTAAAATTATAAATATTTATCAAAATTACACCTGTTAAGAAACTTAACGAATAAGCTCCACTATCGCCTAAAAATAATTGATTAAAGAAATTCATCAAAACAATGAAAAATATAACTAATACTAAACTAATTTCTTTTTGATTAATTGAATATATTGGATTTATTAAATCTAATTTTAATAGAAAAAAGAAAATAATTATTAAGTAAATTAATAAAAGACTATTTAAGCCATCAATAAAATTTGATCCATTAATTAAAACAATTAAACAAAATAAAGTAAAAAAATAACTTAAAAAAATATTATTTATCATAATGTCTAAAAAATAAATTCTTGTGGATGTAATCTCTAATTTTGATAAATAAACAAATAAAATCAGAATTATTATCTGTAAAAAAAATCTTTTTTTTGCAGAATAAATGATATTTAAATCTGAAAATAACCCTAAAATAAAAAATAAAATATAAGTAAATAATAATAGCTTAAAATCATTAAAATAAAAAAAAACAATTGGTATTAAAATGTAAATGCCACCAACTAAGGGAACAGTGTAATTTGCAAAGGTTTGGTGAACAGAACCATTGTAACTTTTTATAATATTATTTTTTTTTATATAAAAATTAAGTATAAAAATAAATACTATATAAAGCAAAATATAAACATTCATGAATTTTTGAAATTTTTCTTTAAAAAATTAATAGATAAAATTAATGTTAAATAAACTGATTTTATAATTCCAAAATTCATATAACGATTATAAACAAGAAAACTATCCCCAAGTTTTTGAATTATAGAGGATGAAAGTGATCCAGGCAGTTTTGTCCAAATTGTTAGTTTTTTTTTTAATGAATAAATTTTAATTCCTTTTTTTATTAAACATAACCATAATACATAATCTTCTTTAGTTTTTAACTTTGCAAATTTAAGATTTTTTTTAAATATTTTTTTTTTTAATATTACTGTTGAAAGACCTATGTCACATGACTGCAGTAATTTGTTAAAACTAGTAATATCTTTAGCCTGTCTGTAACCTATAATTTTATTTTTATCATTTTTAATTTGATAAGAAGTGTGTGATGCTGAGATATTATTATTTTCCATAAATTCTATTTGAACTTTAAGTTTATTTTTTTTCCAAATATCATCTGAGTCAATAAAACAAATATAATTTCCTTTAGATTTAGAAATTCCAAAATTTCTAGAAAAACCTGCGCCCATATTTTTTTTATTTATATAAAGTTTTATTCTTTTGTCTAACTTTTTGATTTTTTTGACAAATTGTAAATCTTCTTTTGATTCATCATCATAAACAATAATTATTTCAAATTTTTGATATGTCTGATTTAGTACTGATTGAATAGTTTTTTTTAAATACTTTTTTTTTTTGTAATAAGGTATGACTACACTTGCTTTACACATTAAATTTAAATAAAGATTGAACAGTTCATGAATATAAAATTATTTTTAATTTTAAAAAATACTTTAATTTAAATTGAAAGTTAATAAATTTAAAGAAAATTACTTTATATGAGGAAAAAAGTTATAATTTTTATGCCATCAATTGAAGGTGGTGGCGTAGAAAAAAATCTATTTATAGTATCAAATTATTTAGCAAAAAAATTTAATGGAATTTCTTTAATTACTATTTCAAAAAAATATAAGAAGAAATTTAACTGTCTTGTTGAAATTAAAACTTTATCCTCTTCTTTTTGGGACAAAACTTCTAGAAGGTTTAAATACTTTCTGTCAATATGTTTATTAATCAATGAGTTTATCAAAGATAGAAATAAAGTAGTATTTGCATTTCAAGCAAATATTTACTGCATAATTATATGTAAAATATTTGGTGTTAAAGTGGTAGTAAGATCTAATTCTGCTCCTTTTGGCTGGTCTAAAAACCTCATAAAAAGAAAATTATTCAAATTTTTATTAAATAAAGCTGATGATATTATGGTTAATAGCTTAGAATTTAAGAGAGATATAAAAAAAGAATTCAATGTGAATGCAACTTGCATTTATAATCCACTAAATAATAAAGAAATTTTAAAACTTTCAAAAAAAAATTCAAAAAAATTCTTTAGTAAAAAAAAAAATTTGAAAATATTAAATATAGGACGATTTACAGAACAGAAAGATCAAATAACATTTATCAAATCTTTAAATATTGTTAAAAGAAAACTTGATTTTGAAGCAATTATAGTAGGTAAAGGTGTGCTTAAAGAAAAATTAATTACAAATATAAACAAATTTAATTTATATAGAAATATTAAAATAATTAATTTTTTAAAGAATCCATATCCAATTATAAAACAATCAAATTTAATTGTTTTATCATCTAAATACGAAGGATTACCAAATGTACTGCTTGAAAGTTTAGTATTAAAAAAGTTTATAATTTCAAGTAATTGCAGAACAGGACCCAAAGAAATTTTAAACAATGGAAAAGGTGGTCTTCTATTTAAAGTCGGAAACGAAAAAAGTTTGGCAAATAAAATAATATTTTTTAATGAAAATAAAAAAATTTGTAATTCAATGATTAAAGTATCACATAAAGGCCTAAGTAGATTTCATATGGGTAATAATTTAAAAAAATATTTTATATTTATTAAAAAACACTTATAAAAATAATACTTCAGAGCATAATATCTTTAAACATTTCTTTTACTCTATTTGTATATGTATATTTCTTAGCTAGAAAAAAATTGTTTCTAGAAATAATTCTTTTTTGTGAATTATTTAATAAAATTCTTTCAATTATCAATTTCCATTTAAAAATATTCAAACTATTAACAAAAATACAATTTTTTTTATTCACTAACACTTCTTTTAAAACAGGCAAAGAAGATGCAATTATTGGTTTAGATGAGGCCAAATAATCAAATAGTTTCATTGGTGAAGTAAAATTTCCAATATCTCCAACATTACCTGATGCTGTAACTTTTTTTTCATAAGGTAAAATTAAAAGATCCATATGACTCATTAAATTCTTAATTTTTTTGTGCGGTACATGAGTATTAAAAAAAATATTATTATTTCTAAATTTTTTAGTATAAAAATTTTTAATATCTTTGCTACATCCATACAAATAATATTTATTTTTTAAGTCAATTTGGGATAATTTGCATAAAAAATCTAGCCCTCTTGACTTATTTACTAAGCCAAAATATCCAATCTTATATGAATTTTTTTTTTTATATTCTGGTAATAAGGTTATAAAATTTGACGCACTGCTTAAAATTAAAGATTGTTTATTTTTAATATTATATTTCTTAAAAAAAAATTCCTTTACTGAATTTGTGATAAATATTAATTTTACAATATTTTTGGAATTTAAAATTTTAAAATATTTAACTATAAAATTATTTATTCGTCCTTCATTTGATAAACTATTATGTACTTCAAAAATTATTTTTTTTCTTAAAATTAATAATATAAATAGAGTAAAGTAGTTTCTAGTTATGTATAAATCTGATTTTAATTTAATTCCTAAAATAATTGCATAAATTGAAAATAAATAATAATTAAAGCCTTGAGGGAATTTATTAAATTTTTTTATTTTTATAATACTAAAATTTTTTCTAATTCCGTAATGTTCAGAAAAATTTTTTTTTAGTCCAGTATTTGGGGTAATCAAGGTAATTTTGCCAATATACTTTGCAATATTATGACACATATTAACAACTTGAAGACTGTTAGCATTATATGATGGTATAGAAGAATTAAATATGTAAACAATGTTCATCTTTTATTTTTTTTTACATAAAATTCTAAATACCATTTAATTGTTTTATCAATTCCCACTTTCCAATCTGTGAAATCTTTAAACCTAGTTATCCTTAAAATTTTTTTATTATCTCCGTGAGTTTTTAAAATATCTGCTTTTTGTAATGATTTTTTTATAATTTGTGGTCTTATTTTTTTTTGCTGTAAATAATTTATCACTTTTTTTAAATTTATAGGCTGATTAGAACAAACATTTAGAATGTCTTTTTTGTTTAATCTTTTATGTTTTGTTAATAAAATATCCAATATTTTAACTACATCTCCAATATAAGTAAAATCTCTTTGATGATTTCCATAATTAAATAATTCAAACCTTTTTTTCTTAAAAAAAGCATCTATAAACTTTAACATCATCATATCAGGTCTGCCCCATTCACCATAAACTGTAAAAAATCTCAATCCAGTAGATTTAACATTATAAAAATTATTATAAATTGAACTTATCTCTTCATTTATTTTTTTAGACAAAGAATAAATATTTTTAGGAGAGATCTTTTCTTTTTCATTTAATGGAAAATTTTTGTTTTCTCCATATACTGAGCTTGATGAAGCATAAAATAATCTTTTTACTTCATATTTTTTAGAACATTCAATAATATTAAAAAAACCTTCAATATTAGATTCAATATATTTTCTTGGGTGCTCTATAGAGTATCTTACACCTGCTTGAGCAGCTAAATTAAATACAAAATCAATTTTCTTTAATTTGAATACTTTATTTAATTCTGAATAATTATTTATGTTAACTTTTTTAAAAGTAAAGTTTTTATATTTTTTTAAAATCTCAATTCTTTTTTTTTTTAATTTAATATCATAATAGTCGTTTATATTATCTATACCAAATATTGAATAATTTTTCTCTAATAAATACTTTGATAAACTAAAACCTATAAACCCTGCTGAACCAGTTATTAGAATATTCATAAAATATTAATTAATTTTCTAATTTTTATTTTTAAATTTTTTTAATTTTGATAAGAATAAATCTTTTGCATTATTATATATAATTTTAAGTTTTTTATCACAATTTTGATGAGAGGATAGTTAGTTAAAATATTCATTTATTGAATAATATCTATAATTTTTTTTGCTCTTTTTTTCCATGTGAATTTTTTGGCTGTTTTACGGGAGTTTGCTTGAATTTTTTTTATATTATATTTTCCCTTAACTATTTCTAAAATGGATTTTTCCCATGATTTATAATTAAAATCTTTAACCAAAATAGCATTTTTATTATGTTTTAACACTTCACAGATACCGCTTAGTTTCGAGGACACAATTATTTTACCTGCCGCAAGATAATCAAACATTTTCAAAGGAGAACAGTATTCGGCAGTATTAATACCTTTGGCTCTAATTTCTACATTATTTGAATAAGGCATTAATAAAATATCTGATTTTGATAGTAATGATGGTACATCTTTATACTTTTTAAATCCATACAACTTAAGATTTTTAATATAATCTATTTTAGTATTAATATAATTTGAATTATCTCCATATAAAGAGAAATTTAATTCTCTAAATTTTTTAGCCAATTTAATAATTAATTCTATTCCTCTTCCTTTATAAAAACTTCCGATATAAATAATACTTTTAAGATTATTTTTTGTAATTTTATTTTTAAAATTTTTAATATCTACACCGTCATGTAAAATTAATATATTTTTTTTATCAATCTTAAATTTTTTACTTAATGCTTTTGAGATAAAAATAACTTTTTTTACATATTTTGAATTAATAAAATTTAAATTTATTAATAAAAACTTTGTTACAGATCTTAGTTCAGAGTGAATTTCCAAAATATGATTGATTTTATTTAAAGATAGACAAAAACTTGTTATTAAGCTTCTTGTAATAACTAATTTTGATCCTTTAGACTTTTTAATAATATTTGCTACTTTAAAACCAAACATCAATCTGTCTAAAAAATTTGTTAAATTTTTCTTTAATATTGAATTTATCAAGAATTTTTTTTTTCCCTTAAGAGAATAATCGTTATAAATTTTTTTATATGATATTTTATTTTGAAAAGGTAAAAATAAAGTAGTTTCAAAATTATTTTGCAAAAAGGCGTCACACATTTTAATTACATGCTGAGAATAAGCACTCTGATTATTCAAATTTGTTTCTGCAATATAATATATTCTAATCATCTAATTAAAACATCGCCACAAATATATGTTTCATAAGTTGTTTCTTCATTTAAAAGTTTTCTCTCAATAATTTTTTCATTAACTAATTTTTTAATATATATGAATGACTCAAAATTATTATATTTACACGTGATTTCCTCTTTAATTTTGTCAGTTAGTTTTTTATTTGAAATAGAAAATTTGACACTTAAAATATTATTTTTTTTACAAAAACCTAAAAAAAATTTTATCATCATGGCGCTTTCTTCAATATCATTGCTTACTAAATCTACTATTAAAGCTTTTTTTTTAAAAATTTGACAAATTAAAATTGAAGAAATTTCATTTTTATTTTTTTTAATAAAATATTTTTTTTTACCAATTGGGTATTGATCAATTCTCCATTTATAAAAATCTACAGATCTATTTAGAGTAAAATAAAATTTTTGATTAAATTTTTCTAAAAAATTAGAAATATCTTTTGGACAATAATCAGTTATTGAGAGTATTTCTTTATTCTCATAATTATAATCTTTTGATTCAAAAATAAATTCGGTATTATTGATACTGAAAAAATCAGTATTTTTTTTATATCCTGGGGCCAAGTAAGAAGAAGGTCTCCAAGAATATATAGATTTACATGTTCTGAGGGCTTTTAATAATAATGTACTGTTCATATTGGGAGGAACAGTATCTAATTTTCTCCAAGCACTTGATTCTAAAATTGTACAAAATGTTTTATCAAATTTATATTCTTTGTATAAGTTATAGTGAACAGCATTTAATATATTGTTTCTTTTAACTGTAAAAATGTAAGGCCTGCTTTTTCTGAATGGATTATTAATATAAATATTCTCAATAAATATTTCATTTGAACTATAATCCTTCTCTGGTCGAATGGTATTTTCAAAAGCAGCAATTTGATCCTTAGATTCATCAACCGAAATATCCAAAGATTTGAATTTGTTATTATAAGAATATTTTAAATGTTTATTGTTCTTCAATATAATTGAACTTTGTGTAAAGCTATAAATTAAAGTTTTGACAAACATATATAAATTTGAAGGTGCATTTATTCTAGGAAAATTTTGAATTTGATGATTTTTTTTTCCCGTAAAGACTATACCCTGATTACCAGCCCATAATATTTGCTTATAACCTAATTTTTTTGCTGCTTGGTTAAGCATAATTCCTAAATTCTGCTCATAAGCGCCATACGGTACAGCAAAGATTTTTATGTTTTTATTTAGCTTATTTTCAAATTGTTTTTTTGACTCTTTCATTTCTTGATATATTTCATTGTAATTCAAATGAAAATAATCATTATGATTTTTTCCATGGCAAGCTACAGAGCATTTTAAAGATAAATCTATAACATCTTTCCAATCTAAATAATTTTGCTTATCTTTATATTTTTTGAAATCTCTTTCAAATTTTTTAAAAAATATATCAAATGCTTTTATAAAATTTTCATAATCTATCTCATAAGATTTATAAAATTTTTTAAATCCTATTTTTTTTAAGATATTTAAATTTGTTTCATTAAGTAAATTTTCAAAATCTTCTTTAATCTTATTTTTGTCTATTAAATTATTTACATATCTAACTTTATCACCAATCGTATATTTATTTTCAATGATCGAAATATTGGGGCAAATAGTAAAGGGAATTTTTTTTTTATGAAGCCACTCAAATGCCTTTTTTGATTCATTTGGTACATCATCAAAAGTAATGAAAAAATTTATTTTTTTATCAACTTTTCCTGCCTCAATATCATCCAAACTTAATATGTTAAAAAAAAATTTTAAAAATAAAACTTGAATTTTAAAAATAGTAAAGCTTACACTATGTAATCCTTTAAAAGGATTATCTAAATTTTTTTGCCCAATTCTATGATAGTTCAATCCTAATATTATCTTATAATTATGAATAAAATTTATAATGCTTTTAATTTTCATAATTTAAATTAAACCATTGTTTAAAATTTTGAGAAATTATTTTATAAATTTTAACAGTCAAGTAAGTATTATCTGTAAAGAAAATTAAATCTTCTTTTTTATTATATAAATTACATGGTTCTTCATTACAAATGACTTTATCAAAATCATATAGTGAGACACTTTTAAATATTCTATCAATTTTTTTTAATTTAGTATTTGCTATATCCATTCTTTTTTTTCAAATTCTAAACTATGTTCACATTTTTTTGAGTTGATGTAAGTTGTAATAATTTTTAGGTACACTTTATATTCCAAACAATTTCTTATCCATTTATTAGTTCTTTGCTGTGATTGAACAATAATTATCTTTTTTTCATTAATTTAGATATAATTAAAAATGTAATTTTTAAGTTTAACGCTTAGAATAACAATATATTAATTTACTAAATAAAAAATTATATAAAAAAACCATGAAAAATTTTTTAAAAATTTTTTTAATTAATATTGTGATATTTGTTATTTTTATTGAATTTTTTTCTTTTTTTTTGATAAAGATTGGTATTTTACCTAACGGCTTACCCCCTAATCTTATTTTAAAAGCCCATGAAGAATATGGCTATTGGCATCCAAAAAATTCAACTTTTAAAATTGCAACTAAATGTTGGGAGTCAAATGTAAAATTCAATAAGGTTGGAATTAAAAGCAATAAAGAGTTTGAATTTACAAAGAAAAAAAAAAGAATTGCGATTTTGGGTGATTCCATGACTGAAAATGCTCAATTGAATAATGAAATAGATTTTGCCTCTAAATTACAAAATCTAATGCCAAATTTTGAAATTATAAATTTTTCTGTATCATCAACAGGATTAGCAGATCATATAAATATTTATAATAAATTAATTAAGAAATATAATGTCGATTATATTTTCTATTATGTGACTTTTAATGATTTTTCAGATAATCATTTGTCAAAAATAAGACCAATGAGAATGGCTTATAAAATATCAAATAATAAAGTTTTAGAAGTTAACGTAGATAAATCCTTATATTTTAAGAATTACAATTCTGACTGGAATAAGTTTAAAAGAGAGAAACTAGTTTACATTAAAAAAATATCAAATTTTTATAAGCTATATTTTTATTTAAGATGGGAATTAGAAATTTTTAAATTTAGTAAAAAAAGAAATGATATTAAAAAAAATAAAATTGATAAGGAAGCTTTGGTAAACGAAAAGAAAAAAGTTTATGAATATTTAGTTAATCAAGCAAATGACGAAATTTTTTCAAAAGTACCAACTTTAATTTTTTTGAATCCAGATAATAATAATTTTTTAAACGAAACTAAAGAGATTATAGCTTTAAAAAATATTTATAAAAATTATACATTTTTTGATCCCAGACAGGATTTCATTTTATATCTAAAAAAAAATAACAAATTAAAGTTTCCTTATTTGGGGTATAGTTGTGATGCACACTATTCTGAACTAGGTGCTAAACTCTTAGCAGAGTATACATTGAAAAAGTTTTTATTTTTTAAACAATTATAAAATTATGCTATTTTTTTTTATATTAAGGAGATATAAAATCAGCTTTAAAATAAATAAATTTTAATTCACAATGCGTAGTAAAAATATCAATATTCCAACAAATAGAAATTTCGGAATAGTGTTTTTTATAGTTTTTATAATTATTGCAATCTATCCTTTATTTAATAATAGTGATTTAAGAATATGGTCTTTAATTATATCTTTAATTTTTTTAATTTTAGGATTAATAAATTCCAAACTTTTAACGCCATTAAATAAACTTTGGTTTAATTTTGGAATATTTTTAGGAAAAATTATGTCCCCGTTAATTATGGGAATAATATTTTTTTTTGTGGTTACACCAATTGGTCTTTTAATGAAATTATTTCAAAGAGACTTATTAAGTCTTAAATTTAGTGACAAAAAAACTTATTGGATTGAAAAAAATGAGCCAAAGAGTAAAATGAAAAATCAATTTTAATATGAACTTTATAAAAGAATTTTGGGAATTTTTAAAAGTTAGAAAAAAATATTGGCTTTTACCCATTATAGTAGTCCTATTTTTATTTGGCGGTATAATTATATTAAGTCAAGGATCAGCCGTTGCTCCATTTATTTATACTATATTTTAAAAAAATCTTAAAAGGGTTTACAAAATTGTTTTTTATTTTTTTACTATCTATAATATTTATTGAGTTTATTTCTCGTTTAATAGTTTTTATGCCAACCAACACTAATGTATTTAAATATGGGTTTAAGGAAACAATTAGTTTTGATATTGTTGATCTTAGTAAATTCCAAATAAGTGTTTATGACTTTGATAAAAAAATAAAAGCTCCAGTTTTAAAGGGGTCTTCAAATAAATTTTGGGTATTTGGAGGTTCAACAACTTATGGAGATAATTGTGAATTTAGACAATCATCCTCTTGGCCAGTTCAATTATATAAGATTAGCAATAAATTTAAATTTAAAAATTTTGCATTTAATGGAGCAAATACTGATCAGCAATTAACATTACTACTAAAAGAAATTACAAATACTAATCCAAAATCAATTCTTTGGGCTAGTAAATTTAATACTTTAAATGTCACAACTACACCTAATTATAAAAATAAAAATATTTTAAATTATGATTTTCAAAAATCAAAAAAAAATAAATTATTCCTAAATATAAAAAAAGTAGATAAAACTTTAAAATCCTTTTCTATATTTTATTCTTTATTTGATCAAATAATCTATAGAATAAGTTGGCACCTAGGCGTAAGAAACCAAAAAATCCAACTTAAAAAAGAAGATATATTTTTTGCTTTAAAAAATTTTGAAATTAATACAATTAAAGCAATTGAAGCTTCTCTAAAATATAATGTAAAAGAGTTTTTTATAATTTCTCTATTCCTTGATTATAATCACAAAGATTATAATGATTTAGAAAAATATAGATTTATGCTTTACGATAAAACGATAAAGGAAATTGCTAAAAGTTACATGCCTTACGTAAAAATAATAGATTTGGACAAAAAATTTAGAAATTATGATAAAAAAGAATTACTATGTGATATGGGTCATCAAACTTTAAAAGGAAATATTATTCAAAGCAATTTCATTTTTAAAGAGCTAAGTAAAAACAGTGAAGTAATTAATGAATAGTATATTAGGAATTTCGGCATTTTATCATGACAGTGCAGCATGTATTTTAGAAAATGGAAAAATTATAGCAGCTGCTCAAGAAGAAAGATTTACAAGAATAAAACATGATTCAAGCTACCCCAAAAATGCTATTAATTTTGTTTTAGATTTTACAAATCTAAAATTAAGTGATGTAAATCAAATTGTTTTTTTTGAAAAACCATTCTTAAAATTTGAGAGATTATTAGAGACTTATGTTGCATTTGCTCCTAAGGGATTCGTTTCATTCAGTAAAGCAATGCCTTTATGGATAAAAGAAAAATTATTTCAAAAAAATCTTCTATTCAATAAACTTAAAGAGCATGATAAAAACTATAAATCAGATGAAAATATTTTTTTTTCAGATCATCACCTTAGCCACGCTGCAAGTGCATTTTTTCCATCTCCATTTGAAAAAGCTGTAATTATAACAGCTGATGGAGTAGGTGAGTGGGCAACAACAACTGTAGCTGTAGGGCAACATAATCAATTAGATATAAAAAAAGAAATTCATTTTCCTCATTCTTTGGGGCTGCTTTACTCAGCCTTTACTTATTATACGGGATTTAAAGTCAACAGTGGAGAATATAAGTTAATGGGTTTAGCTCCATATGGAAATCCTATTTATGAAGATAAAGTTAAGCAATTATTAGATATCAAAGATGATGGAACTTTTAGATTAGATCAAAAATATTTTAATTATGCTACTGGTTTAACAATGACAAATAATAATTTTCATAAATTATTTGGTCAAAAACCAAGGAACCCATTAGATGAAAAACTTACACAATTTCACATGGATATTGCTTCATCAATTCAAAAAGTTACAGAAGAAATAATGATAAAATTAGCAAAATCAGTTCGCAAAGAATATGGTATTAAAAATTTGTGTCTCGCCGGAGGTGTTGCGTTAAATTGTGTTGCTAATGGAAAAATTCTTCAAGAAAAAATTTTTGAAAACATATGGATACAGCCTGCTGCAGGTGATGCTGGTGGCTCTTTAGGTGCA
>MDTE01204889.1_pt1 | contig 16493 bp, 11 predicted proteins | sample 811231 | NCBI WGS metagenome assembly MDTE01 (sample SAMN05326651, study PRJNA326480) | marine metagenome | isolation source: seawater | place: Indian Ocean: Red Sea | collected 2010
CGTGTGCTGCCTTCGCCGTTGCTGGTCCAGTTATCACAATTAGTGTAGCCCTCAGCACCTCCGTAAGACGTACCATCAAGATTCGATCCGGTAAGGATATCGTGCATGTTCGGGGAATCACCTCGACCATTTACAATGCTCCCCCTCTCATTCAACTGCGTCTCCTTGGTAAGGTTCACATCTTCGGAGTGAAGATGAGTTACATCACGCGCGATCATTGCTCCCGCGTAGTTATACCAAGGTCCGCTACCGATACGATCACGGGCGTTAACGGCAGACATGCCACTTCTCGCGATTGTGCTGAGGTAGGCTCGCCATAATAGGTCGTCGCCCAATCCCGCCGCGTAGGCGAGATCTGTACATTGCTGATCTGCGCCCTCTAGGCCGCCGAGGTTCGCTCCATCACCAGGGCCAGCACTCGTGATGAAGAAATTCATCCTACCATCCTGAGCTAATGCCGGGATGGTGCTTACGAGGGTCAGCGCCACTAACGCTGCAGTCACCATTTTCACGTTATTACTCCTGTTGAGGTCGAATCGGCTCACTCGTATCCTGTGGTGCACCGACTCTACATAGACTGGGGAAATGTTCGGTGCTGTCAGTGCAGAGGCAAGGAGCACCAGCCTTTCGCCAAACTTTTAGTTCCATAGTTTGCCCAGCCATGACTAATTCCATGGCTATAGACCGTGTGCTTACCGAGGTCGAAGCTGGCCGTGATGAGCTCCTTGCATTCACAGCCTCTCTGATTCGGATTCCCACAGTCAATCCTCCGGGTGAGTGCTATCGCGATTGTGCTGAACTAATCGGTAAACGATTGAGTGGAGCAGGTCTGGATGTCGAATTCATCGAAGCTCATAACCGGCCAGAGCATACTACAGAACACCCCAGAGTGAATGTGATCGGCCGGCTCAAGGGAATAGCTTCACGACCGTGTATCCACCTCAACGGTCACTTTGATGTCGTGCCTCCAGGTGATGGATGGAAACTTGACCCTTTCGGAGGAGAAGTTCGGGATGGTCGGATCTACGGGAGGGGAGCGTCCGATATGAAATCAGGTATTGCGGCCGCAGCCTTTGCTGTAGAAGCAATACAGAGATCTGGTGTTTCACTATCAGGTTCTGTTGAGGTCAGTGGCACTGTCGATGAAGAGAGCGGTGGCTATGCAGGAGTCGCACACTTATGCAAAGAGGGTTATCTGGCTGCTGAACGCACCGACTATGTCGTGATACCGGAACCGTTTGGGCCAGACCGAATCTGTGTCGGACATAGAGGTGTCTACTGGTTTGATGTCATCGCTGAAGGTCGGGTAGCACACGGTAGTATGCCACACTTAGGTCAAAATGCGATTAGCGATATGAGTGTGCTTCTGTATGAGATTAGGACGAGACTTGAGCCTGAGCTGGCAAGTCGGATTTCAGTGATGCCGGTAGTTCCAGAAGAAGCGCGTCATCCCTCGATCAATGTGAATGCGGTTTGGGGTGGCCAGGTATCTGAGGATCAGCAATCGCCTTGTGTCGCAGATTGTTGCGTGGTGACTTTCGATCGACGCTTTATCCCAGAGGAGTCCCTTGAAGAAATTAGGCGTGAAGTAGCGCAAGTTGTGGCTACAGTGGAGCAAGCGAATGAGGGATGCTCTTTCAGTATTGAAGAACGCATGTCTGTGCTTCCGACTCAGGCTCCCCAGGACTCACCACTCATCTCAGCACTTTCTGAAGCCATCAGAAAAGTGCAAGGAAGTGAAGCTGAACTTGTTGCTAGTCCGGGGACGTATGATCAGAAGCATGTATCTCGCATTGCTGGCGTGGACCACTGTGTGGCTTATGGACCGGGGCCACTCGAGGAAGCGCATCAACCGGACGAGTCTTGCTTAGTCGATGATATTGTTACATCTGCTCAGGTAATGGCTCTCACAGTTCTCGAATTAGTAGGATAGCCGGCTAAGCTTCTTCTGCCCCTGGCTTTCCATCCTCGATCACAAATCTGGCACGTGTTTCAAGGGACCCGCCAACCTCGGTTACAACTGGAACCACTTTGAATTCTGAGGTCCAGAGATCAGGGGTGACATTAGCCGTAACGTAACCACGTTGTCCGTTATAAAACTTTAAATGTGGGTTTCTACCAAGAAGCCTCTCGCCACCAGCAGTCATATCCTGTCCATTTCTTCCTGAGCTGAGGGAGGTGCACACGAATTCGGTAGCAACTGTTTCTGATGACGGATCGTCAAAGTCCTGTCGAACGTCGGTTACCCAATTTGCGTGAATATCTCCTGTCAGGACGACAGGGTTTGGGGTTTCAGCATCTGCCATGTGGTTGATCATGGCGCTGCGTTCTAGAGGATATCCGTCCCACTTGTCCATTGACCATGTTTCTTGCCCTTGGGCATCACTGCCACGGATTCTGGCAACCATGACCTGTTGAGCGAGAACATTCCAGCGAGCCTCTGACCTCGTTAATCCCCCAAACAACCACTCCCGTTGACTCCTGCCGAGAATCGATTGATCGGGTGAGATATGAGTTGCGCAGCTCGGACTAATCCCACCAAGACATGGTTGGTTACTCCGGTACTGTCGGGTATCGAGGACACTCATCTCCATGAGGTTCCCAAATCGGAGTCTGCGGTAGAGTTGGATGTTCGGACCACTGGGCATTGAAGCCTGGCGCAGGGGCATGAACTCGAAATATGCTTGAAAAGCAGCAGTTCTGCGAAGAAGGAGTTGCTCTGGAGATTGGTCATCTTCCGGCGACTCATCAGCCCAGTTGTTGTCAACTTCGTGATCGTCTAGGGTCACGATCCATGACGCAGCCGCATGGGCTGCCTGTAAATCCGGATCTGAGCGGTATTGTATGTATCGGTTACGGTACTCCTGCAGCGTCTGGATTTCTGGACCGGTGTGATGCCGCACGGTATCTCGATCATGCTCTGCATACTCATAGATGTAGTCGCCGAGGTGGATGATAAAGTCGAGGTCCTCCTGGGCGAGGTGCTGCAGAGCGGTGAAATATCCATCCTCATAATTCTGGCAGGAAGCGAACGCAAACCTGATACGGTCCGGGGTGTTTTCGGGAGCCGGTGCTGTCTTGGTACGTCCTACAGGGCTGACTTCACCACCGACGATCATTCGGTAGAAGTACTCATGCCCTGGATCCAGTCCACCAACCTCGACGCTGATTGAGTGTCCAAATTCAGGTGAAGCGATCGCGGAACCAGTTCGAACGATCTGCTTGAAATTGTTGTCTCGAGCAAGTTCGTAATCGATGGCTACTGGCTTTTCGTGTGCACCGACGGTTTCTAGGGCTTCCGGATCCAGACGCGTCCAAAGGGCGACCAATTCTGGCTCAGGATCACCTGATGCGACTCCTAACTTGAAAGGATATGAACCTATGGCTCGGAGTCGAGCATCAGCTCTACATCCAGGAACGGAAGCCAAGGCCAAGAGTCCAGCAGCAGCCCCACCAATTCGCAAGAAATCACGCCGGGTACCTCGCCTGTGAAAGAGGTCGTACCACTCAGAATCTCGCATTTCCGTTTGCCTTTCATTTTTGGAACTCAATGCTAGTGAATCATAAGCTCTAGCTCGATTTCAGCGAGTGCTGCATCTAGTGACTTTCTTGAAACACTATTTGGCGATTCGTATCAATGTCCGATTTTTATGGCCCAACACCTGTTGCGTCTTCAGTAATGTCTACATCATTCGCGCCTAATGAAGGCGATCACATTTAAGGGTATCCAATCTCTTGCTTACGAGGATATCCCCGACCCAGGGCTCCTCGATTCCACGGACGTGATTATTCGTGTCACGGCAGCCGGAATATGTGGCTCGGATCTCCATCCTTACTTTGGCCGTGAGCAAGGTCTGGACTGTGGAACAGTGATGGGCCATGAGTTATTGGGCGAGGTCGTAGAAATAGGTTCGGCTGTTCAGAGGTTCTCTTTGGGCGATATCGGAGTTGCGCCATTCACGACGAATTGCAGTAACTGTTTCTTCTGTCGATCGGGGCTAACTGCCCGCTGTGAAGCCGGTCAGCTGTTCGGATGGATCGAAAATGGCGTGGGACTACACGGTGCACAGGCGGAGTTCGTCAGGGTACCCATGGCAGATTCAACACTCGTCGTTGTTCCGGATGGTCTCGACGAAGGAGTGGCTCTTCTGGCGGGGGATATCTTGTCTACGGCGGCTTTCGGAGCAGAGTTAGCTGGAGTACAAGCAGAAGACGTAGTCGTCGTCGTTGGATGTGGCCCCGTCGGACTGCTCAGTATCCGAGCAGCTCTAGAGAAGGGGGCTCGGAAGGTGGTGGCTCTCGATTCAGTTGTTTCCCGACTCGAACTTGCAAGACGGTTTGGAGCAATCCCTGTGAACTTCAAAACGGAAGAGGCATTTGAAATAGTAATGGCTTGTTCAGAAGGGCGGGGAGCTGACTGCGCGATTGAAGCGGTTGGCTCACCCGAAGCGACTCGCACAGCTGCTGAGCTACTTAGATTTGGTGGATCACTAGCAGCGCTTGGTGTTCATACCGAATCACATCTCGCACTCTCCCCTGGAGAGATCTATGACCGGAATCTTCACTATGCTGGGGGGCGATGCTCCGCACGCTATTACATGCCAGCCGCACTAAAGATCGCTGAGCGTGATGTGGCTTTGGTCAGTGAGCTGATCAGCCACAGACTGCCGCTTTCGCAAGGTGTTGAAGCTTACCGGAGCTTCGCCGCGAGGGAGGAAGGTTGGTCAAAAGTGGTGCTAACACCTTAGAACACTCATTCTTAGCTGTTCTCGTTCCAAAAGTGGAGGCGGTATGAGTCGAGTGCGTTCCTCGTTCTGCACGTTAGCAACGGCAGTTCTGCTTACTGGGTGTGCGGATACCGGTGCGCCCTTCAACAATTCGATCACCGAGTCCAGCCTGTCGGACGACCTCTACTTCTTGGCTTCACCTGAGATGAGGGGACGGCTCGTTGGCTCTCCTGAAATTGCTGCTGCCTCAGAATGGATTGCTGATCGATTTGGAACGTTGGGTCTTGAACCTGCTGGAGACGATGGTTCTTACTATCAGGATTTTGATTTGGCTTGGTTTAGCCTGGATACCCCAAACCTTCTGCGTGTTACTGGAGCTGGGGGAGCACGTCAACCTGGTGATGGGTGGACGCCAATCAACTTTAGTGCATCAACTAGTGCTGCTGGTCCGGTAGCTTTTGCTGGCTTCGGCATTGTTGAACCTCGCCTGGATTATGACGACTACGGTGACCAAGATGTCCGAGGAAAATTCGTACTCGTGCTTGAACGAGAGCCAGGTGTCACTGATCCATCAAGTCCATTCGATGGTGTAGTCACTGCAGAGGCATCCCGTACCTGGCGAAAAGCGCTTTTTGCCCAAGAACGTGGGGCGATTGGCATTCTGTTTGTGCGAGATGTGCACAACCGTCCGGAACCTGGCGATTGGCAACAGGCACACGCTAGCAGTTGGCCTGAAGAACCACGAAGAGTAGAACGCTTTCTTCTTGGGGCCTGGGTTGAAGATATTACGATTCCAGCAGCTCAGATTTCGGTTGAACTTGCAGAAGCACTCATCAGCGGTTCTGGGAGTACGCTAGAGGAGCTTGCCATGGCTTCTGAAGAAGCTGGTGGGGGGCTTGGCGTCATTGCACTACCAGGCGCGGAAGTCAGCCTAACGGTCGAGATTGAGCGTCATAGCGTTACGGGTCGTAATGTTCTCGCGATGGTTGAAGGCTCCGACCCAGATCTCCGTGATGAAGTAGTCATTATTGGTGCCCACCACGACCATGATGGCACTGATGGTGAGGCTGTATTCCCGGGGGCAGACGATGATGGTTCAGGGACAGTTGGCGTAATGGGTGTTGCGGGTGCTTATGCTAGGGCTATCCAAGCTGGTGAACGCCCTCGAAGATCCGTGATCTTTGCGATCTGGGATGCAGAAGAGCGCGGGCTACTAGGTGCATGGTACTACACCCTAAGGCCGCTCTTTCCTCTGCAGAGCACCGTGGCAAAGCTCAATCTCGATATGATTGGGCGTCACCAGGAAGTCCCCGAAGATGGTGGTGGTCGTTTCAGAGGGCTTGAAGCTCAGAGTGCCGAGTCTAACTCAAACGCGACCAATATTCTCGGTTACAGCCGAACGCCTGACTTAGCAAGCGAGGTTAAAGCGGCGAACACATTCGGGCTTGAGCTCAAGATGCGTTACGATAACAACGAATCGAATTTATTACGCCGCTCAGATCACTGGCCATTTCTTCAGAATGGCGTCCCGGCGGTTTGGTTCCATACCGGATTACATCCCGATTATCACCGTGCCGGGGATACCCCAGAACGAATCGAATATGAAAAGATGACGCGTATCGTAAGACTCGTTCACCAGACCAGTTGGAACGTGGCGCAAGGGGATGCCAGACCCTCACTCCAAGAGATGGGCAGCAGACCAAGAAGCTGAGCTAGCTAGGGATTTTGATTTGGGAGCGTACTCACTTGGTCACGGCACCGTAACCAGATCTATAGGTGGCCCCTTACAGACCCAAGTCAGAAAGCCTACCGTTTCACCTGGTCTGCTACAATTCCGATCTGTATGACGGATTCCCTCCCCAACCTGCTGAAAATCTTCTCGAGAAGTGCCGTCGAGCGATGGGTCACATTGATCGATAGACCATGGACCAGCGCTATACCACTCTTCTTTACCAGATATGGGCTGACAGCTGAAATGAATACTGGTTCTGACACCGGCACCAGGCATGATACGAAAATCACCTTCTGTGGGGTCTGCTTTCAGATCCCAATCCCAAATTTCAGCCACTTCGAATTCCCGTGAAGTGTCACCGGGAATAAGCGGCTGTTCAGGTCGGTCTCCAGGGAGAGGGATCCTCCAAAGTCCGGTACTTACCGACACATGCGCGTTCAATAAACCAATAACTTGGTCGCGGACCATATTTTCTACGTAGACCCGACGTAGTCCTAGTGACACGTACGCTAACGGTAGGGCCGATGTGGTATCGAGAATCCTGACGGTGTTGTCTGACCAAGGGATGAGTATCGGTCGGTTGATTCTGCGCACCATCGCAGATTCCACTATGGTGCCATCCGACACTTCTTCCGATTTCGTAGCCCCATCCCTAATGCAACTAGCCAGCGGAAGAGCCAGCCCCGCCGAACTCGCATGCTTAAGGAATGTGCGTCGGTCCAATCTCAAGCGAATGAAACCGCTGTCGTCCATTCCTTTCATTCTCCTACTGCTGTGACGTTGGAGCTCTTAAAGCTCTGACAGTGCTCGGCGCTGATGCTCAAGCCGGCTTTCTCGCTTCCGAGCGAAACGCTCAATGGCTTGATAGATAGAAGTTGGGTCGAGTCCTGCCTCTGCGATCACATCGTCCTCTGTGCCTCCACTTAGCCAACGATCGTTCTGATCTGCATAGAGGGAATACTCTTCGGTTAGTGGACCCAGATCGGGTAAGGGCGGCACGCGCTTGGTCATGGTACTGATAACCATGCTGTCATAACGGGCAGCATGTGGGTAAATGTGTTGCTGGTACTGCTCAGATTGATCGGCAAACAACTCCGGACTGATGACTGCTGCAACACGGACATTGATCCCTTCTGTAGCCAGCTTGTCTAGTATGCTAACCAGATTCACAGTCGAGCTAGCACCCTGAACCCAGACGGTTCCCATCGCTGGTAAATCAGGGTCGAAGTCACGAATAAGATAGATTCCTTTCGCGGCAGCCTTGAGATCTGTATCTGCAAATCTATTTCTGTCCGCAACTAGAATATCTGGACGAGCAACGTGAATCGTGATAATCCCGACTTCCGGAGTACGAGCTGCTTTTGAGACGGCGGCAAAATAACCTGGAGCGACGTCGTTGTAGTCCCAAAAGTAGAGGTTGATCACCTGTCCGCGTGGAAAGAGCGTCCAAACCTGAGGAGCGAATATACCGAAGTGGGTACGTGCATCTGCTGCGGTTTCCGGTCCAGAATGTCCCGCCAGAATTGTCAGTACGCCGAGCCGGAAGGGGCTGTCCTGGTTTTGTTGACTGAATACTCGGGCAGGTGTGTACATGAGTGGTGTGAACGCACCGTAGGTCCCTGAAAGGCCCCATAGCCCGGAGTGAACTGATGGGTCAGCGGAGGCAGACTGGTTCACTAAGCCAATGATTGTGGAGGCATTTACAGCCTCTTGAATAGGTGCCTTAAGGCGAGTTCCTCCTGGATTATGCACAGGATCATAGTGCCCAAAGAAGTGTGATTTCTCTACGTTAATTGAGCCAGAAAGATCTGCGGCCATCGTGAGGAAGCGGCCTCCAGTAACGTAGTTAAGCCACTGGCCAATTTCGCTTATGGCCCTCCTCGTCCCTTTCTTTTCTCCTGGTGGCAGGAAGAGATTGATTGTCCCTGACTTGGTATCACCTGAGTGCGGATCAGTCGCCGTGAATTCTACCGGCTCAGTTGGCAAACCACTGGGAGTGAGCCTCTCGTCTAGGAAAGGATCTTCAGTCTCGTCGATGTTGGTGGGTGTCTCGCGTTTCAGATTCTCCGCGATCGAAAGGAGTCGATCCGAGATCCAGTCACCTAATCCTGACTTCTCATCCATGACGGAAAGGAGGATATCGACGTTGGTTTTGAATTGGATGAGCTTATCAGCCTCTGATTCCGGCACACCATCTCTTATGCCTTCGAACTCTACGCCATACCGTCTCTCAAAGGACTCAGCCAATGCTACGAAGTAGGAGGAGTTGATCCCGAAGCCGTAGGGATGACTGGGAAAGCCGACGATTTGATGTCCGATGCCGGCGAGTTCTCCATTCTCGGCTCCTGGCCACCATCCCTTCACCGTGTCACCGATAAGCACCATCGGTCGCCGGTCATCTTCCGGCCAATCCTCCATCAGCTTAAGACCAGCGAAGATGTCGCTGAAGTCATTTCCATTCTGAATATCCAGAACATTCCATCCGTAAGAACTCCACTGCTGTGCGATGTCGTAGCCCTTGAATTCCGACTTGACTACTCCTCCTATCAGGGAGTCATCGATACCCGCGTTATTGTTGCTCAGGAAAATTCGCAGGCGCTTGCCGACCTGCTGCGCAACCGCGGCAGTTTTGAGTTCCTGGGCGTGTCCTTCAGTCATCGCAAATTCGCCTTCTAGTGCGATGATCTTGAGGTTGGAAGGTGCACCGATGAAGTCCCAGAACATGGCTTTACCGGCTGCTGTGGCGATACCGATACCTGATGGTCCCCCGTTCACGTCGTTGGTCACATCCGTACTTTCAGAGTGCCCCATGAGAGGTCGTATTCCACGCAATTTTGCCTGAGCGAATAATGGATGCTCGGCGAGACCATTTTCATCGAGAATTTTGGCCATCGCACCCTCGCTTCGTCGAAATCCCAAGGCATCCACTGAGAGGATGGCAATTTCAGGGTCACAAGCATACCTGTTGTCTCCAGTTGTGGTATACCTGCGAGCCATTGCTTCGTAGAGAATCATCCAAAGCGCGTAGCACGTGGGGATACAATGCCCACCGGCGAGCATAAATCGGTCAGCAAAGGGGTGCTTGGGCTCTCGAATATCATAGGAAAGTCCACCGAGTTCAGGCCCACCGAGATGCACGGCGACATTAAAGGGTGTGTAAGCGAGAGGTCCTCCGAAGTGGCCTGATCCTCTGTAGTTACCAAGAAGAACTAGGAGCATCGAGGTCATGAATGCGACATCATCGAAGTATTCTTTGTCGTAGTCGGGTACCTCCACAGCGTGCGCGGAAGGCATCCGTTCAGATTCGATCGTAGTCACGTTCGTGACGCTGAGATCATTCAAGACTTTTTCGCTCATCTTGTTCCACGTTGGTTGTCAGTAAACAGATTACGAAATGTGCACTATCCAACTTATGATCTGTATATCCCTACAAGGTCAGTTGCACACCCGAATCCAGAAAGGTCCGAAAACCGTCAGCGTCTTTTGTTGCAGCACCAATACGGCTGATGGCTTCAGCTAATTCTTCATCCGAATTCGCTGTCGATATACGTAAGAAATGCTGCCCTTCGCTGCCAAGCGTGCCGAAAGAACGTCGGTCCATCGTTGCAACTTTGTATTTGTACAGCAGGAATAGTTGGAAGAGAGTAGCTGGACTTGAGTCGATGCGGATGTCCACGGGCAACGCATCGAACGCCTCAATCCCACCCATATTTTGGAGCGCATCTTCTATGTTTGGAAAGGCGTAAAAGGCTCCTTTTGGATTTTGGCAAGTGATCCCGCTGATCTTGTTTAGGCCCGACACTACCAAATCACGTCGGCGTTGAAAGGCCTCGACCATTACTTGGATGGAGTTTGCACTCTCAGGCGATTCCAGGGCTTCGATAGCTCCCCATTGGTTATAGGGAGGTATTGACGCGAAGTAGTTGATGGCAAGTTGCCGATGGGCCAAGGCCTCTTCTACAGTTGGATATACTGCCCACCCAACCCGCCCACCTGTCCAAGCATAAGTTTTTGAGCAACCCGATGCGATGATTGTGCGCGCCTCCATTCCTGGCATCGATGCGATTGAAGTGTGCTTGTCACCATCGAATGTGATCGCTTCATAGGATTCGTCAGAGTAGACCCGCAGATTTGGACTTGTCTTCTCAATTATGAGTTCAGAGAGTTCGTTAAGATCTTCCCTCGTCGCGACACCACCTGTTGGATTTGATGGGAAGTTCAAGAAGATCAATCCCGTTCGATCACTCAAAAGGGGCTCGAGGTTGTCTCGTTTCAATGCAAAATCATCCGATTCCTCAAGCACGACAGGAACTGGATTGCATCTGAAGTAAGGAATAAACGACTCGAAGAGCGGGTATCCAGGTGAGGGATAGATGACCTCTTCACCTGCTTCACTGTACGCCATATGTGCGAAGCCTATCGGGGGGCGCCCTCCTGGGTAGATAACGACTCGTTCTGGATCAACGTCGAGTCCGTGTTTCTCACCCATGGACTTGGCAACGGACGAACGTAGTTCAGAAATTCCTTGCGGGTCACAGTACGTAGTCAGCCCCATGTCTAGAGCTTTCTTCACAGCCGTTGTGATATGGTGGGGCAGGGGAAAATCTGGCTGGCCAAGGTTGCATCTGATTACCTGGTTGCCACCTGATTCCACCTCGGATATTCGCCCTCCAAGGGCAAATGCTGCCTCAGTGCCGATACGGTTCACACGATTAGCGAAGAGTTCTTTCGGTGAGGAGGCAGTAGTCATTAGCCCAATTCTCACTTACCCAGGGGTATAAAGGTCATCTGCACTTACAAAGCACCGGAGGATCGCTGGGTCTCATCCTCCGGGCAAGCATTAATTAGAAGACAAAATGTCTAAAAGTGTTAGTTCTCTCTCAACAATCCGTTATGATCTCGAAGTCTTGACTCCATAGTTACCTAAGAGATCTAAAAGAACCAGGATGCAGAGATGTATCCTATGGCTGGGATGAAACCGAATTCAGATCCTAATCCCAGCGTTCCTGGTGATGTCAGTTCCGTCCCCAGGCCTCTGAACGCTGCAGCAGTCACGGTTAGGGAGCCGGTTGCAGACCAATTTAGGCCCGGCGAGACCAGCATGCTTCTGTCACGTGCATTTACGAGCGCGAGTCCACTCACGCCCACGAGTGGATGAATTTGGTATGATAATTGGCTCGCAATAGTCCATTGACCTATAGTCTGCATCTCACCTTGTATGAATGGTTTAGCGCTCATCGTCTCAAGTAATTTAGATGTGTTTTGGGCTCCGAATCCGTCATACTGCAATTCAACTGCGAAGTAGACATCCTTCCCCCCTGGGGTGAAGAATCGATCGAGTCCAATCGCACCCCGCACCGCCACTTCATCGTTTGGATGTTCTCGAATCGCGACCTCTGCTCTAATTGCATTGGTCTCTAGCGCACCGGTAGCGAATAGGGCACCGGCTGGCTGATCATGGAGAATGCCGGCCCAGGTTCCGAACGCCCAGCCACCCCTAGATGTTTGCACGCGGCCGAGTGCAGTGACTGTTGTGCCAAACGCGGTTTCTGTAGGGCGGACAACTGCCTCGATTTCGGAGAAAGGTCCGGTGAAAAGCCTGACTCGCAAAGCATCAATTCCTCCCCGATATTCGCGAAATGGGTCTGAGGGATTGAATGGTGCGAATGGGTCTGCCGGTGTCAAAATCAATGTGGTAGCCCATGAGACTGCTTGGCGGCCGATTGTGATTTCTAATGGACCACCAGAAAAGCCCAGACTTATCCGATCGAGACGATGGCGCCATTTAGTGTTGGACCCAGAGTGAAGGTCCCAATCCAGGCCTAGCCAATCACCTGTTCGTGCAGCCGATCCTCCAGGTGCGGTAATGGAGAATCCTGTTGAACTTCGTGCCTGCGATAATACGTGCTCGTAGGCGATATCAAGGGTGAGGCCGCCTGAAGTGAGCACTGGCATAAGTCGAGTACGCGCTAGCGCTGTGCTTTCGGATTCTCCCAAAGCAGAACTCCCCTGGTATCCTCCAACACTAAGGACATATGCTGAGACTTCTAATTGTCCTTTAGCGACACTAGGAAGAATGGTCGCCATGAATAAAAGAGCGGCCGGTATCCTCACGAAGAAACGGACAAGTGATTTTGCCGTTTGTCCGATTCGATTTGCCCGTCAACCAGTGTGATCAGGCGCCTCGACCTTTCCATCACCCGAGGATCATGGGTTGAGAATAAGAAAGTCGTGCCATGGTCTTGGTTGAGTCGCTCCATAACGTCGAGTAGATCTGCGCTTGCCTTAGAATCGAGATTCGCAGTTGGCTCGTCGGCGAGGATGAGAGCAGGATTTGCTACTACCGCACGGGCTACAGCTACGCGTTGTTGCTGTCCTCCGGAAAGTTTTCCAGGCTTACGATCCTCTAGTCCGCTTAGGCCGATCTTATTAAAGAGTTCCAGCACCCTCTTACGACGCTCATCCTTGGGAATACCACTCAAAAGGAGTGTGAATTCTGCATTCTCGAGTGCAGTAAGCACGGGTAAAAGGTTATACGACTGGAAGACAAAGCCGATACGCTCGAGTCGCAGTTGTGCTAAATCTTTATCAGTCATTTCTGTGATTTCTTGGTCACCTATCGAGATCTGACCCTGGCTCGGTCGGGTAAGCCCTCCGATCATGTTGAGCATGGTCGTTTTACCAGATCCTGAGGGCCCCGCCATCGCAACGAAATCACCAGTCTCTATCTTGATGGAGATATCTCGAACTGCTTCGACAGGATCCGGCTCTTGCGGATAGATTTTCCAGAGGTTCGTTGTCCGGACTGCAGTCTTCATCATTGCTCGAATTTCATAGCTTCAGCGACATCCAACTTGGATGCACGCAACGCGGGGTAAAGGGATGAGATTGTTCCGATCGATAGAATTACAAGGGTGCTGATAAGAATTTGTTCCACGCTAAAGCGGGGGATGATAATGGGTTCCATAATTTGACCACCGAACTCCATGCCGTCTTCCATGAAGATGCTGAAGTCGAGTCCATCCCTGAACAATCCCCAGGTGAAAAGTAGGCCGGCAGAAATACCGGCTACGCCACTTATAAACGTGAGGAAAAGTCCTTCTAAGAAAACAACAAATCCGGTTTCTACACCGGTAAGTCCCATCGCTTGCAAAACACCAAACTCACGGCGACGCCCCAATACGGAGATCATGACTGCGTTGAGTATCGCGAGTGCGATGATAGCGAGAAGGATCGAATGAAAGATGTAGTTTCCGGTTGAGTCGAGGCGGATCGCTGCTGCTAACTCTGGGGACGACTCCTGCCATCCAAGAACCCGGATCTTCCGCTCATTCTCTAATTTCAGCTGTAGAGTTTCGACTCCAATATTCGTCAGCTCGGCTCCTTTGAGTAGGAATGCTAGGGTTGAAGCTGCCCCAGGGGTATGTAGCCATTCGCGTGCTGTATTAATCGGTATATGGATTAGCGATTGATTGACCTCGGGAATCCCCGTCTGAAAGATGCCAGCTACGCGGACAAGTTGACCCTCTACATCTCCTGTAGCGGTCTGCGCGGTGAGCACAAAGCGGCTTCCGACCTGCACATCAAGCCTTTGAGCTAATTCAGTTCCAATGTATGCGTGCAGGCGATCTCCTGTTTCCAGGTAACGGCCATCCTTTAGGTGGCTTTCAATGTTTGAAAAGGTTCTCTCTCTGTCGGGATCTACTCCCTCGATTCGGACCGGAACCGCTGCTGCGGTTGAGCTGGCAAGTCCGTCGACTGAGAGGCGAGGAACCCAAGTGACTAGTGATTCTTTTAAGACATCCTGTGTCATTTCTGATGCGAGGTTTACCAATTTCTCTTCGAGACGGTACTCGAGCTTTCTACTTGCTAGGTATTCGGGGTTTTGAATCGCAATGTGTCCGCTTCCCATCCGGACACCCGAATCGATCATCTCATCATACGCTCCCTCGGCCAAGCTTCGGGAAAACACAAGGAGTGCCAGGCCGAGTACCATTGCTAATGAAGTCAATATGCTCCTGCGCACATTTCGCTCTACACTACGCATTGCCAACTTAAGGAGAACCATCAGCCTCATCGGTCAGCTAGCGCATCTGCAGGCAAAACTCGAGTTGCTTTCCAGGCTGGGTACACTGCCGCCAGGATGGATGTGAGGAATAATCCAAGACCGGCTACAATCGGTGATTCTATAGAATACTCGACGCGCAGGACCGGCCTCCACTGAGCACCACCAACGCTGAAACCACTGCTAACCTGGGTTAGATCTATGGGTGAGTTGTGCAACCACACGAGAATCGGCCAAGTAATCAAAGATCCAGCGACCAGAGAAATCATCCCGAGAACGATCCCTTCATAAACAACTGTCTGTCCGATCCCGATTGGTGCGGTGCCTAGTGCGCGAACGACAGCGAATTCACGGCGGCGCTCGAACGTTCCGATCAGCATGGTGTTCGCGACACCGAAGGCTGCCATACCAAAGATGATAATGACAACGATGAAATGAAATGCGTTCATGAGACTAACCATTTCCGCAAGTTCAGGACGCAGATCCGTCCATGAACTGACCTGAACCGGGAACTCAGTATCTGAAAGGAATTCCCGAAGAGTTTCTGCAATGCGAGGACTGTCCTGTGCATTGCCCACAGTTATAGCAACCTCATGGATGCGGGCTGGGTCCATTGCCATCAGAAACTGGAGGTCGGATAAGGCGAGCAAGCCATAATTTTGGTCAATCGCTGGTATCCCGGTATCAAATGTCCCCACTAGGGTAAAGAGATCGTTTCCCATTGAACCATCTGAGGAGGGCGCGACTACGACGATCTCGTCTCCGAGCGCTGTGCCGAGTTGTTCGACCATTTCAGATCCAAGAAGGATTTCATTCGCCCCAGTAACTAGAGGTCTACCATGTACAACCCTAGAGAGAAGCGTGGTGACATGAGGTTCGCGGTCAGGATCGATGCCCATGAGGAGTGCTGCCTGGGTCTCTTCGCCAGAAGAAAGTAGGCCTCCACCGTAGGCGCGGGGTGCAGCGGCGGTCACGTCTTCTTGCGAATTGATCTGGTTCAGGAAGATCTCTAAGTCAGTCCCCTCATATCCACCGATCGTACGGTGCATATTGCGTTCCGGCAGATAGTCTTCGGAGTGGACTTGCACCTCTCCGAGCATGAGGCGAGTACCGTTTTCAATGAGCTCCACCAACATGCCGTCGCTCACTCCTACCATCAGCACTGCCCCTAGGTATCCGAATGCTAGCCCAGACGCTGTAATCAGTGTGCGAAGGCGGTTTCTCCAGAGGTTTCTCCACGCCACCCGCCACCATAGTCGGTCATGGGCCATCTGCTATCGTCGTGCCCTAAGATTCCGGAGGCTGAAGAAGCTTTCATCCACGCTGATGTCGAAATCCAGTTCGTGGTAGGTGAGGACAGTCTGTTCCTCCGGCTTATCTGCCGGAGTCACGAGCATTGATGCAGGAACGAGTCGGCCACCCATAGTTTTATACCCTGAGAAGGTAAGTGTCCGAACTAAGTCACCATCCTCATCGTAGTAGCGGATCCACGTTGGCATCAAATCAGCCTTACGAACTTGCTCTTCGATACGTCCCCAGACGACCGGCGCCTCAGGACGTGGAGTGAGTTGAAACTCCCAGACTTCAACCCCCTCTCGTTCACCCTCGAAGGATATTTCAAAATCGTAATCATCCACGATCCGGCTTTCCTTCACGAGGTCGTCATTGGTAAAGTGAGACCCCATCCAAGAGCCCATCATGAGTGAGGGCGGGACCTTGATCGTCCTGTCGACACGGGGCAGATAGTTCCACACCTCTTGGCCGGCTTTAAGAGTAGCGGTGCCTTCTTCACGGGCCGGTGACTGCACACGAACTAAGGAGTGCTCAACACCCAGTGACCAGATTTCCATGTCCAGAGAGCGGGACCAGTGCTCTGTTGTGATCTCCATTGTGATCTGCCCGCGACTTGATTCGCCTCGAAGAAGTCGATCAACACGGTCGATGATCTCACGGGCTGTTTGGGCCTGAA
>MDTE01100981.1_pt1 | contig 16491 bp, 12 predicted proteins | sample 811231 | NCBI WGS metagenome assembly MDTE01 (sample SAMN05326651, study PRJNA326480) | marine metagenome | isolation source: seawater | place: Indian Ocean: Red Sea | collected 2010
GGGCAGGCGGAGCAGGATATCGCCCGCCTCTGTGGCTCCGGCTTCAGATGCTGCTTCGAAGATTGCTTCCAGTTCACTTTCGTTGAGTGCAGGGATCACAGGTGCGAAATATACCCCAGTGGGGATTCCTGCGGTACTCAATTCACGGATCGCGTTGAGACGCTTGGCCGGGGCAGAGGCACGCGGTTCGAGGCGGCGCGAAAGCTCCCGGTCAAGGCTGGTGACAGAGAGGATGACCTTCGCAAGATTTCTCTCGGCAAGCGATGCAAGAATATCAATATCGCGTGTTACCAAGAAGGATTTGGTAACGATTCCAACGGGGTGGTGAAAGTCCGACAGTACCGAGAGGATATTGCGGGTAAGCGACAGACGGCTCTCGACAGGTTGATAGGGGTCGGTATTGGTACCAAGCGCTATCATTTGTGGCTTATAGCCTGGCTTTGTTAGTTCGCGCGCCAATTGTGAAGGCGCGTCATGTTTGGCGTAAATGCGGCTTTCGAAATCTTGGCCCGCCGACAGGCCGAGAAAGGCATGGGTCGGGCGGGCGTAACAGTAGGCGCAACCATGCTCGCAGCCACGATAGACGTTGATCGAGCGATCGAATCCGAGATCAGGCGATTGGTTGCGAGTGATGATGGTGCGGCTTTTGTCCGCCTCGACAGTAGTTTTCAGATTGTCGAGCGGTTCATCCAGACTGCCCCAACCATCGTCGCAGGCCTCGCTCGCATAGCGCTCATATCGACCCGCTCGATTGCTTGCGGCACCCCGACCTTTGCGGGCCTCGCGCCTCGCCAGATTGTTGAGCGAAGCGTTATTATCCATATTGTTCGCGTGCACGCCCCATTATCGTGCGAAATTAGAAACATATAAAGAACAAAATGCTAAGTGTCGTAATTCCCACCCTCGAGTCTGGGTCCCATCTGGCCGAAACTTTATCCTCCTTGATGGCAGATCTCTCGGAGAGGGAAAATGAGGTGATAGTAGCCGATAGCGGTTCGTCAGATAATACCTTGGAGGTGGCAAAAGAGAACGGCGCAGTTATCGTCTCTGCTCCACGCGGACGGGGCCCGCAATTGGCGGCCGGCGCGCGTGCGGCGAAAGGAAATTGGCTGCTTTTCCTCCATGCTGATACGAGTCTAGGCGCGAATTGGCTTGTTGAGGCCGAGCGTTTCATGACCTCGGCGAAGAGCTATGCCTGTGCCGGTGTTTTTCGCCTATCTTTAGCGGATGATACGCTGGCAGCGCGTCGGCTGGAAGCGGTCGCGGCGTGGCGCGCCCGGGCCCTTGGTCTTCCATATGGTGATCAGGGATTACTCATAAGCCGTCGCTTCTATGATATGCTTGGTGGTTACCGCCCCCTCGAGTTGATGGAGGATGTTGATTTGGTTCGCCGTATTGGTAGGCGTCGTATTCATCATTTTGAGACGGTAGCGCTAACTTCGGCTACTCGTTATATACGAGATGGGTATATCTGGCGCTCAGCCCGCAATCTCTCTTGCCTCGCACTTTATTTCCTCGGCGTAGACGTGCGTCTCCTGTTGCGGCTTTACGGTTAATGGCGCGTACATTAATTATTTTCGTCAAGGCACCGCGTCTCGGTCAGGTCAAGCGCCGCCTCGCCCGCGAAATCGGCCAAACCAATGCATGGCAATATTACCGCCGCACGGCGAGGCATCTCGTCCGCTCGCTTTCGAGTGACCCGCGATGGCAGAGCCACCTGATTGTGACACCGGACAATTTTGACGGGTTCGGCCGGTTTTGGCCGCATGCCTGTAAGGTGATCAAACAGGGGCGCGGTGATCTTGGCGAGCGCATGCGACGCGCCTTTTGCGCTACTCCACCAGGTCCCGCCGTGCTGGTCGGCAGCGACATCCCAGAACTCGCTCCCTGCCATATCGCCGAGGCGTTCAATGCACTGGGTTGCCATGATGTGGTATTTGGGCCAGCGAAGGATGGCGGCTATTGGCTGGTCGGTCTCAACATGCGTGCGCGCTGCATCAATCTTTTCGCTGATGTTCCCTGGTCGACTTCGCGTGCGCTGTCCGAGACGCGGGCCAATCTGCCGAAAAGCTATACCGTTGCTATGTTGGGGAAACTTAGCGACATAGATGTCGGTGCTGATTTTGCGCGCTGGCGTGAACGTTGCCGGCAGATGGATGCGATATGAACTCGACAAGGAGGAGCACGACGCGCGCACTAACTACTACTTCGAGACCACTGATTGTGTGGTGAAGCATTTTCCCGGCTCGGTCGATAAGCATATCCGCGACTAGGCGGAAGCCGAGTGCTACTTCGCTCTAATCAAAAATTATGCGAGCGAGGAACCGATGCTGTTTTGGAATTATCAGGTCGCCTGGGGAGAGCGGCGCACCTAGGCCGAGTTGTGCCGCCCATTATCAGTGGTGCGGCGGATACGTCTAGGCATAGTTATACCCTTATTCTAACGAGCGGTGGTTGCGGCTTAACGTCTCAGACGATGGCGATGCATTCGATCTCGACATCGAATTCCATCGGCCATGATGACATGGCGACAAAAGTGCGTGCGGGCGGTTTATCAGGGAAGTAGCGACGATAAATTTCATTTATGGTGTTGAAATAGGCAGCATTGGTGACGAAGACGTTGGCTTTAACCACTTTGTCTAGCGACGAACCAGCGCTTTCCAAGGCGTACTGGATGTTTTTTAGCACCTGTTCGGTCTGGGTCTCTATATCGCCGCGTAGCATGGTGGCGTTATCGAGATCGAGTGGGGGAATACCGGAAACAAATAAGAATTCTCCGGCCTTCACTACCGGCGATAGTGGCACGCCGACCTGATCGAGCAATTCCGACAATTTTGGAATGTAGACAATTTCTTTGTCCATGAGTTTCTCCTGAAATCCGATTAAGCCAACAGTGGAATTTCATCTCAGGAATCGTCTCAATTCAAGCGCTGAAAATAGCTATATAAAAAGAGCCCGGCGCGTTGATGTTGGGCACTTTTCCAGTATTCGAGCCATCGGCTCTCTCAGGCGAGAAATTTTAAGTGATCAATTATAGGTTGGTTTAGAGATGTTCTCGCAGGCGTGGCATTAGCTCAACCAAATTGCACGGTTTGTGGCGGGCGTCGAGCTGAGATTTGAGGATTTTGTCCCAACCGTCGCGGCAGGCGCCGGGTGAGCCAGGCAGAGCGAAAAGATAGGTGCCACAGGACAGGCCACCGGTGGCGCGAGACTGCATTGTCGAGGTGCCGATGATGTCATAGCTCAATTGGCGGAATAGCTCTCCGAATCCGCTGATCTCTTTTTCATATACTTCAGCGAAGGCTTCCGGCGTAATGTCGTTTCCGGTAAGTCCGGTGCCTCCGGTGGCGATGACCACGTCAATATTGTCGTCTGCGATCCAGGCGCGTAATTGCTGAGTGATATGAGTCTGTTGGTCCTTGACGATAGCCCGCGCTGCTAGGATGTGACCGGCCTCCTTGATGCGCGCTTGGAGCAAATCGCCGGATTTATCGGTGGCAAACTGACGTGTATCTGAGACCGTCATTAAGGCGATGTTAACCGGGATAAAGTCGCGTTCACTCGTGTTCTCACTCATGGCTCGCGAAGCTCCTTTCCTGTGCCGCATAATTAGGCCACAAGCCGGCGGCTGTGGCATCAAGGGATGGCGTCCCCTGGCGGAGGCGCATGCGGTAAATCCAGAAATTCGTCATGACCCGCTCGATAAAGTTGCGTGTCTCACGCGAGCGGATACTCTCGATAAAGAGTAATGGATCGTCTGCGAAATTTGCTTTCTGCTTCCATTTCTTGAGATTGCCCGGTCCGGCGTTATAAGCACAGAGCAAATAGAATAAATTTCCATTAACTCCTTCATGCTCGAGAAGGTGACGGATATAGGATTGACCGAGGGCAATGTTGAGTTCCGGGTTTAGTAAAGTATGGTGGTCTACGCCTTTGATCCCCTCTCGTTGGGCGGCGAAGTGTGCTGTTCGCGGCATGAGTTGCATCACCCCCCGTGCGCCCAGTCGGCTCTTTGCGTTGGCCTTAAATTTTGATTCCTGGTGAATTAACGCGAATATTAGTGCCCGATCAACTTGATAGCCGCCTTCTGGGCGCCAATTTGGCATGGGATAGTCTGCGGAGTCGTCTGGCTCACCCTCAATCTTGCGAAGTTGTGCGCCCATTGCAAGCTGTGCCCGTGCGAGGCCAAGGTGCTCAGCGAGTGGCAATAGGGCAGAGATCAGTGCCGGATTAGCGCGTGGCCATAGCGTCGTGACCTCCCGTGCTGCTCGCTTGCGCTCACCTACTTCAACAAGGGCTCGGGCCCGTCGCGCTGCTTGGGTTTTTTCCAGTTCAGCGATATGCGCTCGGGTCAGAATTGAGGAGCGCCAATTTAAATCTGGCTCGAGACCGAGGGTTCGGGTCGCCAACAGTCCGTAAAAGGTGCGCGGTTCTTTTGCGGCTAGTTTTAGCCAATGAGTGACATATTGCGGTTGGCGCAGTCGAAGCTCTGAGCGTGCTGCCCAATAGGCGCCAGAAGCAACCATCCAAGGCGAGGCTGTCTTGGATATGGCGAGCTTGGCGAAATGGTCGACTGCTTTATCCAGCCAGCCGAGACGCCAGGCGGCGAGGCCGGCGGTCCAGTCCGTATCGGGAAGCAGCTTGCGTGAACGTTTGGCACTGGCAGCGGCGAGTTCATAGGCGAGCCCGTCCTTGTTGTGGAGGTAATAACTCCACGCAATACGGGCTTGGTATTCGTCGAACTGTGCCCTACTGGCAAGGTTAAGATAGGATTTCGATGTAAGAATTTCGCGCGCGCCGGTCGGCCAGCCGCGACGGATGCGCCAACGCATGTCGCGCCTCAGCTTGGCAAGCTTGTCGCGCTGCACCCGGGTGATGCCACGCCCAGGGATGTGTGGTGGCGCATGGGCTTCCTTGCCGGCATGCGGCCTGATTTCCGATGAGAGGACTGGCTGGCGAGGCTGTTTAGCACCGGCAGGGCGGCGTTTCATCGCAAGTCGGTAGAGCCGGCGCGCGTCGGGGTGATCAGCAAATTCAGCGAGCCAGGGTTTAAGCTCGCTATATTTTGATCGATGAGCCGTGGGGTGCAGATATTTTTGTGCCAGCACGTGTCCCATCAGGATTTTGTCGTCAAGCTTGGCGATGACCTTGGCAGCGGCCTTTAGTTCGCCAATTTTTTGCAACGCAAAAATCTTTCGATAACGCTTACGGTCTGCCTCGCTCAGCACCAACGGTAGGCTGAGTGGGTCGGGTCTGGGCTCTGCATCCGGCGAGGTGGCGAGAATGCGGAATTGAGCTCCGTCGGCCGCTTTGTGTTCATGTTCTTGCGCGAAGCTTGGAGCAAATTCAAATAGAGCCAGAATCACTGCACAAGCTCCCGGTAACATGCGGAGCCTCCTGCAAATAGCTTCCCTCGCACCGGTTTTCTCCGGCAACTCTGTAATCTTCCTCATCGGCGGCCTTGGCCAAATTCGCGTCGGGAGTTATATGACAAGTGCTGGGTTCCGGCAATCGCCGGGCAAGTGCAAGCCTTTACGCATTAGGTGTTTGAAGCTTTTTCTGCACTGCCAGCAGATCGCGCCATGCCTCGCGTTTTGCAGCGGGTTGGCGCAGTAAGTAGGCGGGGTGAAAGGTTGCCATGGTCGCCACCGGATCAGCAAGATTGGCGACGGTCAATTCGCGCCAAGTGCCGCGAAGGCGGGTAATCCCTTGTTTCTCGTTCAAGAGTGACTTAGCGGAGATGCCGCCCACCAGAATGAGGACGCGCGGGCCTACCAGAGCTATTTGGCGTTCGATGAATGGCTGGCAGAGGGCAATTTCCTCCGCTGTTGGTGAACGGTTGCCCGGCGGTCGCCAAGGCAAGATGTTGCTGACATAGACCGTCTGGCGTTTGAGGTTGATGCTAGCCAGCATGCGGTTGAGTAATTGCCCAGCGGGACCAACGAAGGGAAGACCCTGGCGGTCCTCTTCCGCCCCGGGCGCTTCGCCGATTACCATCAGCGCCGCGTCCTCGTCGCCATTGCCGACCACTGTGTTGGTTGCCGTGCGCTTTAGGGCGCAGCCGTCGAAAGCGTGGATCGTGGCTCGCAATTCAGCCAGCGTTGTGCAGGCGGCGGCAATTTCGACGGTGTCCCTGGATTTTTCGCGTGCTGTTGCCGGAGATTCTAACGGTTTAGCTGCCGGCGCCGACGCCACCACGGCCTTCCGCAGGGGCGTTGCTTGGAACCGATCACGTGGCTCGGTGTCGGTTGCCTCGCTAATCCCAGCTGCGACATACCATTTCAAGAGTGCGCACATGTATTCCTTTCGGTTCATACGGTAAGATTAGCAGATCGGCTTGGGTGTGGCAGCAATTGACCGAACGCATGCTTCGCCGCATAACTGAGCCAGTTTGACAGGCGCGGGAACTCATCATGCAACGGGAATCGATGGAATATGACGTGGTAGTTGTTGGCGCTGGCCCGGCGGGCTTGGCGGCAGCGATTCGTCTCAAGCAACTTGCCGCAAAGCAAAATCACGAGATCAGCGTCACAGTGCTCGAGAAGGGCGCTGAAGTGGGTGCGCATATTCTCTCCGGTGCGGTGTTCGAACCGCGTGCTCTCGACGAGTTGATCCCAGATTGGAAGGAAAAAGGCGCGCCGTTGGAAACACCAGTCATCGAAGATGTTTTTCTATTTCTCAAAAGTGCGAGCGCCTTCAAGTTGCCGAATTTTCTGTTGCCACCGCAGATGCATAATAAAGGCAATTTCATTGTCAGCCTCGGTAATCTCTGTCGCTGGCTTGCAGCACAGGCGGAAGAACTTGGTGTCGAGATCTATCCCGGCTTCGCCGCTAAGGAAGTGCTTTATCATGAGGACGGAAGAGTTAAGGGCGTTGCTACTGGCGATATGGGTATAGCCAAAGATGGCAGCGAAAAGAAGAGCTTCGAACCGGGCATCGAGCTCCATGCCAAATATACCCTCTTCGCTGAGGGCGCTCGAGGTTCTCTGAGCCAGGCGCTTATGGCGCAATATAATCTGCGTGAGGGCGTCCAGCCACAGACTTATGGCATCGGCATCAAGGAATTGTGGCAGATCGACAAAGCGAAGCATAGGGCTGGTCTGGTGCAACACAGTTTCGGTTGGCCGCTCGACTCTAAAACCTATGGCGGCACCTTCCTCTACCATCTGGAAGAAGACCTGGTTGCTTTCGGTCTTGTCATAGCGCTCGATTATCAAAACCCTTATCTCTCTCCGTTCGAAGAGTTTCAGCGGGTCAAGACCCACCCCTCGATTGCCCGCTACCTCAAAGGCGGCACGCGCGTCGCCTATGGTGCGAGGGCAATAAATGAGGGTGGATTGCAATCAATTCCTAAACTGACCTTCCCCGGTGGTGCACTGATCGGTTGCAGCGCTGGCTTTTTGAACGTGCCGAAAATCAAGGGTAGCCATAACGCCATGAAATCTGGAATGGCAGCCGCCGATGCCGTCTTCGACAGCATTTCCAGTGGCTCCGATGGCAAGGCTGAACTTACTGGCTACACTAAGGCTATGCACCATTCTTGGACCTTCAAGGAACTCAGGGAGGTGCGTAATTGCCGCCCGGCTTTCCGTTGGGGTCTCGTGGTTGGCACATTGATCAGCGGCTTTGAGCTTTGGACTCGCGGTTTACTGCCCTGGACCCTCGGCCATCATGAAGACCATAAGAATCTGAAGTTTGTCAGAAATAGCCGCAGGATTGACTATCCCAAGCCGGACGGTGCGCTTACCTTCGACAAGCTTTCCTCGGTGTTCATCTCCAATACCAACCACGAGGAAGACCAGCCGGTGCATCTACAATTGAAGGACGCTGAGGTTCCGGTGGCACATAATTTGAAACTGTATGACGCACCAGAGCAGCGTTATTGCCCAGCCGGAGTGTATGAGATCGTTGAGGAGGCAAACGGCTCGCCCCGCCTGCAAATAAACGCGCAAAACTGCGTTCATTGCAAAACCTGTGATATCAAGGACCCGACCCAGAACATCCATTGGACTGTGCCCGAAGGCGGAGGTGGGCCGAACTACCCCAACATGTGAAGGCAAGCACACACTAGGATGGGAACAAAATTGCAGACAAGGGGCCGTTGGCGGCAGCGCTATAGATAAGTTAGAGTGGGCGAGAAATAGGAGCCGGAAATCTTTTCGCGGCACATTTCTTCAAGGCGTCCCTCATGACGATGATATATCCCTTCCGGTCATGGTCGACATCCGCGATTTGCTTTTGTGTCGCACTATCAATGGGCGGCGCTCTCGTTGTAGGGGGGGAATCACCGCCAGATCCGGCACCTCCCAAGCCGTATAGTGAATTTCAAAGCTATAGCGGTGTGTCCGGTAATTATCTTGCTGGCCGTTTTGCCCATCATCAGCGGGACGTCACCTCGGCGGCTGATTTTTACCTCGAGGTCCTGAAGAAGGATGTCGAGAATCGCGTTCTAGTCCAGCGCGCCCTGATACTTACCGTTCAGGACGGGCGCATCGATCAAGCAATTCCTTTGGCTCGGAAATTGGCGGAGCTCGACCCGAGTTCAGAAATCAGTCATCTGATCTTGATGGTAGGTGCTGCGGCCGATGGCCGTCTCGATGATGCGTTGGTGAGAGTGAATAGTATCGAGCGAAATGGCATATACGAGTTGATGGCGCCTATTCTGGAAGGCTGGCTGAAATTGGGACGCGGTGATTTCGATGCTGCCCTGGCCGCGATCGAACCTATTGCCACGAAACCCGCATTCAAGATGTATCACGCCTATCACAGCGCGCTAATGGCGAGTGTCTTCGACCGTAACGACATAGCTGAGAACAATTTCCGTCTCGCCATGACAATTGCGCCGGGTGGTACCTTGCGCGTGGTGAACGCCTATTCCACGTTTTTAATGCGTGTCGGGCGACACGACGAGGCAGTGGCACTTTACGAGGGGTTCCGTAAGCACAATTCAGATTTACCCTGGCTCGATTCGATCCATAAAACTATCAAGGAGAAAATTCGACCAGATCTTGTTGTGTCCAACGCCCAGGCCGGCATAGCGGAGATACTGTTTGGTGCGGCGAGTGCGCTACCTCACGAAAGCGCTGGAGACACCGGTCTGTTATACGCTTATCTGGCACTTCACCTGCGACCAAATTTTCCTGTAGTCGAGCTATTTGTTGGCGAAATTCTTGATTCGTTCGAGCGTTACGAAGCGGCAATCAAGGCTTATAGCGGAATTTCCAAAGAAAGCCCTTATTCCTGGTTGGCGCGCTTGCGCGCCGCTTCTGACCTGGCGAGTGTAGAGCGTGTAGACGAGTCAATATTAATTCTTGGCGAGATGGTTGATGAAAATTCACAGCGCTCAGATGCCGCCATTGCTTTAGGTGACGTGCTACGCCGTAATGAGCGCTTTGAGGAAGCTGCCGCTTATTATGATATTGCCATCTCGCGTACCGAAGCGATCGAGGCACGTCATTGGTCGTTGTTCTATTCGCGCGGCGTCACGTTGGAGCGCACCGACCAGTGGCCTCGCGCCGAGGAAGATTTTCTGAAGGCGCTGGAATTAAAGCCCGATCAGCCGTTAGTATTAAACTATCTTGGTTATTCCTGGGTTGAGCAAGGCATTAATCTGAAACACGCCATGGAGTTAATCGAGCGCGCCGTGGTTCTGCGTCCGACGGATGGGTACATCATTGATAGCCTGGGTTGGGCATTCTACAGGCTCGGTGATTTCACTAACGCGGTCAAGCATCTTGAACGCGCGGTAGAGTTGCGTGCCGCCGATCCGATTATCACCGACCATCTTGGGGATGTTTATTGGCGCGTCGGGCGCGAGCTCGAGGCGCGCTTCCAATGGGAGCGCGCGTTGGTCCTCGGAGCTGAGGAAGATGCGGCAGCTCTCATCCGACAGAAGTTGAAAGAGGGCCTCGTGAATATCAAAAAAGAGACCCCTTGAGCGTGGGAAGGCAACTAATTTCCTCCGCGGCGCCGGCTAAACTCAATCTCTACCTCCACATCACTGGACGGCGCGACAACGGCTATCATGAACTTGATAGCCTCATCGCTTTTGCCGAACCCTGCGACTGGATTGTTGCCGACCGAGCACAGGATTTTTTGCTCGACCTCACTGGCCCCTTCGCACCCGCCCTAGACTCGCCGAGCGATGACAATCTTGTCGCCCGAGCGGCACGCGGTCTCGCTACACTAGCGGGAATTGAACCCGCTGCACGTCTAGCTCTAGAAAAGAACCTACCGGTTGCCTCGGGAATCGGTGGGGGCTCTTCTGATGCTGCGGCGGCGCTTCGGGTGTTGATGTGTCTCTGGAATATTGCGCCGGAGAGCGATGCGTTGGCAGAATTAGCACTTTCCTTGGGTGCAGATGTGCCAGTGTGCCTGCATGGCAAAACCTGCTTCGTCGGTGGCATTGGTGAGCGATGCGACCCGGCGCCGAAGCTACCCAATTGTGGATTAGTGCTGGTGAATCCCGGCGTGGTGTTGGCGACACCAGAGGTGTTCCGCGCGAGAACTGGCGGTTTCTCCGCGTCAGCTCGTTTTACAGAGACGCCGACTGATGCCGTTGCGCTGGCCCGTTTTTTAGCGGTGCGGCGCAACGATCTTGAAGCTCCCGCTCTGTTTCTGGCGCCGGTGATTGGCGAGGTGCTGCGTGCATTACGAGATCTGCCGGGCTGTCGTTTTGCCCGCATGTCCGGCAGTGGTGCGACCTGTTTCGCGCTTTTCGATGATCATGTCGAGGCAGAGTCAGCGGCGCGCATATTGCACGAGCACCACGGCGATTGGTGGGTCAAACCGGGTCGATTGCTTTACTCGGATGTGTGAGTGTATTGGTGCACGTTATCTACACTGATGTCACTCTCATGACGTTTCTGGAAACAGAGTAAGGCCTTGAATGGGGATCACTTCAGGAAAGTTTTTGGCATAGCCCAGGTAACATCTTCGATCACTTTGCTGGCATGGGAGAGCGAAAAATATTCCATTTTTCATTCATAGACAGCACATACGGGTAGATTGCAGCATAAGCAAATCAACTCATATATCCTCGCCGGATGGCCTATAAAGGCTAGGCGCGACGCCGACCGCAAACAGAAAGGGCTACCAATCGATTTTCGTTGGGGGTATGTCGCGAATTCTGACCTGCATCGGCCGGTTGGTTGGTATCAAGTCGAGTCTAGAAAAGGGGGCCTTTGGCAAGGCCTCGGACGGCATTTTCTTGGGCGTCTCTGATGGCGTGTTTCATGCTCTGCTATTTATGTGCAATGAGGGTGAGCCTAGCTCAAAGTTGCCAGCGGCTCAGCCTCTCGGGAAGCTCGGTTTTGTGCCACAATCCGGCGATGTCGGCGAGCAGCCCATTCTTGACAAGGAGATCGGCGATTCTAGCGCCGCCAAGCTCATGATAGGCGTTATGGCTGACGGCACCGACCAAGCAGTCGTAACGCTTGTTTCCAGGTATTGTCGCCGACAGGTTAATGCCATAGAGCGCTTTAGCTTCGGCGGTATCGGCGTGGGGGTCGTGCACATCGACTCGATGGCCTGCGGCGCCGAGCGCATTTACAACCTCAGCCACCAAAGAATTACGCAAATCCGGAACGTTTTTCTTAAAGGTGAGGCCAAGCACGAGGATATCGGATTCGGCGCGTGGTAGGCGACTGGTGATTTCCCCGACCACGAAATCTGCCATGCTGTCATTTATGTGCCGTCCGGCGAGGATTACCTCCGGCGTGTGGCCAGCTTTGCGGGCGCGGTGGGCGAGATAGTAGGGGTCGACGCCAATGCAATGGCCGCCAACCAATCCCGGTTTGAAATCAAGGAAATTCCATTTTGTCCCAGCGGCAGCGAGCACGTTGGCGCTGGCGATGCCTAGCTTGTGGCAGATTTGCGCCACTTCGTTGACGAAGGCAATATTTATGTCGCGCTGGGCGTTCTCAATGACTTTGGCTGCTTCGGCAGTGCGGATATCGGGCGCAATATGGATATTTCCGCCATTGATCGCACCATAGAGTTTTGCCAGACGATTGGCGATCTCCGGTGAATCGCCGGCGACAATTTTGGTGATGTTTTCTAGCGTATGATTGATGTCACCAGGATTGACCCGCTCCGGTGAATAGCCGAGATTGAAATCCTTGCGCCAGGTCAGTCCGGAAGCTTGCTCGAGAATTGGTGCGCATTCTTCTTCGGTTAGACCGGGCCAGACGGTGCTCTCGTAGATTACCACCGCGCCCGGTGCAAGGCGCTCTCCAACCAGCCGTGATGCAGCGTAGATGGCGGTGAGGTCAGGCTCCTTGTTGGCTCCAACCGGTGTTGGTACGGTCACGATGAAATATTCTGCGTTGGCGATTGCGTCTGCGTTAGCGGTTAGCCTGACGCGCATATTGCCAAGCGCTGCCTGGGCGACTTCGCCGGTCCGGTCATGGCTGCGGCCAAGCTCTGCAATTCGTGTCGAGTCGGTGTCGAAACCAATCACATCATGCGCTTTTGCCAGGGCCAGGGCAAGGGGCAGCCCCACATATCCAAGGCCTATTACCGCGATGCTGCTCACAATTTTCTCGCATGCTTTGTGGCGGGGTGCGCCTGAGCTATTCGCTCGATTTGCCGCCGTTGTCAATTGATGTCCGGTTAAGCGGTCGCATAGATCGAGAGTTGGACTGGATTTTACCCGGCAAGTATGTTGATTTTACCCAGCGTATGAGCGCCGCGCCTAGCGCGGGAACCTCTGCTTCAACAAGGTGTTATGACCATTATTGTCACTGGTGCTGCCGGCTTCATCGGATATCATATGTGCGACGCGCTGCTGGCGCGCGGTGACCGCGTAATTGGAATTGACAATCTTAACGATTATTACGATGTCGCTCTCAAAAAAGCGCGCCTCGCCCGGCTAGAGGGACGGCACGGCTTTACTTTTGCGCGCGCCGATATCTGCGATCGCGACGCGCTCGATCGGGTGGCTGAAGCGGATGGCGGGGCGCAGGAGATTAGCGCTGTGCTGCATCTCGCCGCCCAAGCCGGGGTGCGCTATTCATTGATCAATCCTGAAGCCTATGTGGAAACCAATATCGTTGGTCAACTCAATATTCTCGAGCTGTGCCGCAATCTACCTAATCTCACCCACTTGGTTTACGCAAGTTCGAGCTCGGTATATGGCGGTAGCAAGAAGCTGCCTTTCTCGGAAACGGATATGGTGAACTGCCCGGTCTCGCTGTATGCCGCTAGCAAGAAGGCGGACGAGTTGATGGGCCATGTCTATGCCCATCTCTACCACATTCCGATAACAGGGCTCAGATTCTTCACCGTTTATGGACCTTGGGGGCGGCCTGACATGGCAGCCTATATTTTTACCCGCGCGATCTTCTCCGGCGAGCCGATTCAGATCTTCAACAATGGTGATATGCGGCGCGATTTTACCTATATTGACGATGTGGTTAAGGGCGTTCTGACAATTATCGATGCCGTGCCCGCCAACATTCACGAAAAGGCGCCACATCGGATCTACAATATCGGCAATAACCGCTCTGAGCCGCTGTTGCGCTATGTTGAGTTGCTCGAACAGGTTATTGGTCGGACGGCGGAAAAAAAATTTGCCCCCATGCAACCGGGCGATGTCAAGGAAACCTACGCTGATATCGGGGCGATCCAGCGTGATCACGGTTTTCAGCCCGCAATTACTATCGATGAAGGAATCCCAAAATTTGTTGCTTGGTATCGCGATTATCACGGCGTTTGACCGTGTAGGAGCATTCCATATGACTTCGTCACTTATGAGGGACGATAGGCCGCGGATTTTGAGCAAACTATATGGATGTTGCAGCAAACAGGGAATCGCGCCATACCTTAAAGATGTGATTTGTGGTGTTTGCGTTATGTCCTTGTTTAAACAGAAATGTGTTCGTGGCTGAGCTGATTATGTTGGTCGCGGCAGATTTCGCGGCAAACGAAAACTTGATAGCAGCAGGCGGTCTTAGCATTACCACGGCGGCGGTTGCTGTCGATATCCCGGGGTCGTCATAGCGCCGGAGAATCATAATCATCCGACCGCTTCTGCCTATTTTGGAGCGGATGGTTACATAGGTGTATGGTTCAATGCTGGATCATGTCATTGAGATCTTTGGATGGTCAGGAAAAACAAGGTCAGCCGCCTTTTGAATATCATAAGGTTTCGCTATATCTTCATGCTCGCCGAAGGCGAGTGCAATTGTTAAAACAAACGAAATGCCTTGTGGGACAAGCAATGCCACTAGTTAAATACGCTGCTAATATACTGGAAGCCATGGCCCAATATCAGTTGGCTGAATTTCAGGTGCGGGGTCGCGTGGGGTTTTTGTGCGCGTTGATCTTGGCCATGTCCTTAGTCTTGAGTGCTACTCCCTCTCAAGCCCAGTCCGATGGCAGTTTTACCCAAATTTTTGAAGAACGGTTGCAGGAGCTTGAAACCGACGCGTTCGTGGAACAATTGTCTCCCGTAGATGATGACCGAGGTTCCATTCTTGAAGGCGGCCGCGGTGTCACCCAAGAAGGAGCCAAGCTAGATCAATTAAAATTAAAACGGATGATTGAAAGGTTGGAGCCGAGCGCGCTGGAACGCGATTTCTCAGATAGGGCCGGAACCGAGTTAACCCAGTTCGGATATGATCTGTTCCAACTTGAGACGCAAGACCAGATGAAGAAGCGTTTGATCAGGAGCGCTGGTGCCGTCGTCCAGGACGATTATATTCTAGGCGTTGGTGACGAACTGGTCGTCACATTTCATGGCCAATACTCTAAATTCCGCACAACCCAGGTAGATCGCGAGGGCCGCGTTGTATTGCGTGAGCTGCCGCCCATATCAGCCGCCGGGCGTACCTTTGGCGATTTTCGCCGGGAGATTCAGGCGCTGGTCGAAATGACTTTGCTCGACACGGATATTTATATCTCCATCGGCAAGATCAGAGATATTTCCGTTCTGGTAGTTGGTGAAGTAGAGTCGCCTGGTATTTTCAAGGTCCCCGCGCTCTCGACTATTCTTGATGCTATTTCGGTTTCGGGTGGGATCAAGAAGACTGGAAGCTTGCGCCGGCTGCAGGTCCATCGCGGCGAAGAAATTTTTTGGATCGATCTCTATGATCTTATCTTTCTCGGCACGCTGAGCCGAGACTTAATCCTGCATGACGGTGACCGAATCGTCGTGCAGACACTGGGTGATACGGCGGCTGCAGCAGGGTGGGTCAAGCGCCCTGGTATCTACGAGCTCGCCGAGGGTGAAACAAGTACCTTGCTCTCGGATCTGATTGCGCTAGGTGGTGGGACCGTGCGGCCCAGGGGCTCCCGCTACCTGCATATTTCTTTAGAGGCGGATGGTCGCCAAAAAGTTGAAGAAAGTCGGGACCCAGGCACCACGCGCATCGCAGCTGGTGATATTGTTATCGTCGAGATCAGCCAAAACGTTCAGATTGGCAACGTCATGACCGAAGGTCATGTGCGGGTGGCGAATCGCCGTTCGCTTGCTAGCGCACCCACTCTGAGTGCACTGCTCACTGACGGGTCAATTCTCGGTCCCACTCCCTATCTCCTGTTTGCGGCCGTTGAGACCAACGATACACGGACCCGGACCCGGCGGCTTTATGCGGCAAATTTGGAAAGTGTTCTCACCGGACAGGTAGATTACCGGCTGCACGACCAGGACGTAGTTTTAATATTCAGTGCGGAGAATGTTGAATATCTCAAAAGTGCTGCCGTCCAGCGGCTTCTTATGCGAGACGAAGGCGATGAGCAATATCACTCATACTCCTGTCTAGGCCTCAAGGAACTAGAAATAGTGGTATCGCTCAGCAATCCGGGCAAATATTCCAGTGCGATGCTCTATCTGGATGATCTATCGACAGGGCAGAAATCTGAGTTGGAAACGCTTACCATTAAGGAACGTATGAGGCATGACATAGAACAACGTCGGCTTGTTCTTGAAGAACGCAAAGCGAAATTAGGTGAGGTTCGCGCCCGTATGGAAGCTGATCCGCTTCAAAGTGATCTCCTGGAAAAAACCTTTAACGAATTAGATAACCCTGATTGTCCACAATTGTTCGAGAAATATCCTAAAGCGCTTCCGTTCCTTCTCGAACACGCGATCCTTTTGCAGGGAGAGGTTCGTGCTCCCGGAATATATCCTATTGTGGACGGTACGCCGCTCGCCTCCGTCGTTGCCGCAGCAGGTGGCACCACCCGTGATGCTGACCTCGCCCATGTTGAAATGACGAGTTATTCGCTGCGGAGCCATGGCACCGCTGAGATCGACAGGCAGGTGCGCGACCTGTCTCAGACTAGAATGGCCGACGCTCTGGTGGGGCCCGGTGACAGTGTGCAAATTGGCACGGTGTTCAGTGATCGGGATCTAGGTTTGGTCACTTTGTCCGGTGAATTTAAGCGCCCTGGCCGCTATACCATTCGGCGAGGTGAACGCCTATCGGAACTTGTCGAGCGGGCTGGCGGCTTAACACCTCACGCCTATCCCTACGGCGCGGTGTTTAC
>MDTE01146069.1_pt1 | contig 16489 bp, 18 predicted proteins | sample 811231 | NCBI WGS metagenome assembly MDTE01 (sample SAMN05326651, study PRJNA326480) | marine metagenome | isolation source: seawater | place: Indian Ocean: Red Sea | collected 2010
CCCCTTCAGCAACCAGGTCGCGCTCTTTTCGATGTGCGACGGCAGTTCCGCGCGAATAAACGAGTTCCGCCGTATCGGCCACCCCGGTTGCGTGCGCATGACCCTCTTCGGCACCGAAGGCAGCTTTGAACAGAATACCCATGGCGCCCTATGGCTGACAAAGAATCGCGACGAAAAAAAAGACCTCGATGCACTTTTGGATCCCAGTAGCCAGCCGCTCAAAGCGGAAGGAGGTATGGGAAAAATCAGCTCTGCCGACGGCACCCATTTAGGCGTTGCGGCAGTCCACCCCGTCGAGCGCCTGCCACGCGAGTTCGCCGGCCTGCCCAACGGCCATGCCGGCTCGCATCAATTCTTGGTCGACGACTTCGTCAAATCCTGTATCAGCGGCGACCTTCCCTCCAACAATGTTTGGGATGCCGCTCGCTACGTGCTCCCCGGACTCATCGCCCATGAATCGGCCCTACAGGGAGGAGCACTGCTGCCCATTCCCGACCTGGGCGACCCACCTAACTAGAATCGGACCTATGGAAAAAGTAGAAATACCCCAACCCACCGGTGTCTTTGCCGAATCATGGTCGGGAAGGAAACTCCTCGGCTTACTCGCGGTCTTTGGACCTGCAGCCATCGTCGCCTCGGTGGCCATCGGCGCCGGCGAAACCATCGTAGTAGTACGCGCCGGGGCTTGGGCCGGGTACGGGCTCCTGTGGATGGTACTTCTCAGTTGCCTGGTCAAAGGCGTGTTCTTTACCTATCTGATCGGCCGTTACACTGCCGTCAGCGGCGAATTGATCGGCCATCGGCTGGTGCACCTCCCAGGTCCGCGCGGCTGGCTGCTCCTGGCGATTCTGCTTTTCGAAATGATCGGCGCCCCTCTCGCCTGGGTACCCATTTCCAAACCCTGCGGCGACCTCTTCCATTACCTTCTACAGAACGTACTTCCGGGGGCCGAAAACGAAGCACTATGGGAAAACGCCATCACCTCGACCTTTGTCGCCCTGGCCCTCCTATTCGGCGTAGGTCTCTCCTTCGAACGACTGGAAAAACAACAGCTCATTATTTGCGCGATCCTCGTTATCGGCACCATTACCGGCACCCTGATCGTTCGACCGGATTTCTTCGCCGCACTCAAGGGCACCTTCCGCTTCGGCGATGTGCCTCCCTTCCCCTCCTGGGCTCCGGACGACGCTGTCAAACATCCGCTCTTGATGCTGGGCACCACCTTCGGCTACGTGGGAGGATCGGTCATCGGCTATATCGCATATGCCAACTGGGTCGGTCTGCACCGGTGGGGGATAAACTCCCACCAGAACATCGACGCAATTCGCAAGCACGCCTCCACGAGCAAGACCATCGATTACCTCCCCGAAGATCCCGAACAGGTCAGCCGCCTGAGGATCCTGGTATCGCCGCTGCGCTGGGATGTATCGATGGGCGCGCTGGTCCTCTTCATCGTCACCGGCGCCTTCATGATATCGGGCGCGGCGGTGCTCTTACCACTCGAGACCCGTTTCGAAGGGTGGAGCCTGCTCACTCATCAGGCCCACGTCTGGGCCCAGATCCATCCGAGCCTGGTGTGGATCTACTATATCTGCATCCTCGCAGCGCTCTGGGGCACGCTCCAGGCTCTGCCCGAGATCTATGCTCGAGTAGCACAGGAATTCCTCTCGGCGGTATGGCCAGACCGCCCATGGAAATTCGAACGCATTAAGCGCGCGATCTGTCTCTATGTTTTCGCCGCCACCATGCTCATTGTCTGGAACAATATCCCCTTCGATATCCTAACCCAGATCGCCGGCTTTCTCATCGCCAATCTGGCTATCGCCATGATGATGATCGCCGCCATCTATCTCAATTTCAAGCTTCCCGCACCATACCGCACCCGTAACTGGGTCCTGGTCGGCGCTGGGCTCTCAACCCTGGTACTGGCCGCTTCTGCCGTCATTAGTGGCTGGGGTCTGGTAGGCAAATTGGGAAGTTGATGAATATGGATGCCAGAGAGAATCGCACCCGCACGACCGGCGGTCGGCGCGTACTCAGCATCGGCCCCGAAGGGGCCGAACTCACCGGCCAAGATGACAAGGCACTCCAAGCCGGACTCGATTACCTTCACCGTCTAGGCGGCGGCATTCTCGAAATTAGCCCCGGCGAATACGCTATGCATAACGCCCTCTACTTGCGGCCCGGCGTAGCGATAAGAGGCTCAGGCGCGCAAACCGTCCTCAAGAAAAAACCTTCTTTCTGCACCTCACTGGTCTGCGACTCGGACTGGTATGAAGCCCAGGTCCGGGTCGAGGACCCGAGTGGTTTCATACCAGGCTGCGGCATCATGCTTCGCGCCCAACGCGATAATCGACTCGAGGTCATCAAAGACACGGTCACTCATATCGAAAATCAAACGCTCTATTTGAGTCGTCGCCTGGAGAAAAATGCCTGGGTCGAAGGTAGAGCCACCGCCGCGACTCTCTTTCCGATCCTCACAGCCGAATGGGTCGACGATGTACAGGTCAGCGATCTGGTCCTCGATGGCAATCGCGATGAAAATGAGGAGATAGACGGCAATTACGCCGGTGGCGTTTTCATCCAGCACTGCGATCGCCATGTCTTTCGCAATATTATCTCGCGCAACTACCACGGGGATGGTTTTTCCTTCCAGGTCTGCGACGATATCCACTTCGAGAACTGTCGCGCCGAAAACAACGCCAACCTCGGCTTCCACCCCGGCAGCGGCTCGCAACGGCCGATTTTCAAAAATTGCACCGCCCACGGCAATAGTCAAGGTATCTTCTTCTGTTGGGGTGTTACCCACGGTCTAGCCGAAGATTGCGATTTGAGCGACAACCTCGACTACGGCATCACCATCGGACACCGCGACACCGACAACCGCATCGCCCGCTGTACCATCGAACGCAATCACAAAATCGGTCTGCTTTTCCGCCAACCTCTGAGCGAGTTTCGCGGCGCCCACCGCAATCTGATCGAAGGGTGCCAAATACGGGATAATGGCCATCGAGCCGAAGGAATCGGCATTCAGATCCTCGGCGAGACCCACGACATTATAATCCGCGACAACCACTTCGCAGATTCGGGACAGGATCGACAGAAATTGGGTATAGAGCTTAGTGCCCAGGCCTGCGGTACTCAGATTGCTGGCAATACGTTTTCGGGCATTGAACAGGAGGTAGTCTACTTAAAAGAGACCGCAGCAAACTAATCTCGCTGATAAAGCATTTTCGCCTGGGCTTCCCGCAAACGATCCGAAAGAATTTTCATCATATTGAAAGCGATCGATGAATAACGGCGCAAAAGCCGCTGGAAACTCGAGCGCTGCAAGGAAAGCAGGGAGACATCGGCCAGGGCGACGACCGAAGCCGAGCGCGGCTCGTCGTCGATCAGAGCCTGCTCGCCAAAAACCTGCTTTTCATTCAGTATCGCCAGACTTGGTCCATCTTCCTTTTTCACTTCCAGTTCGCCATTTACCACGATATACATCTTGTCGCCCTTCTCACCTTCCTTAATTACAGCAGATCCCTTCCCGGCACCTTCTTCCTCCATCGACAGAGCGATATGGTACAACTCCTCCAGCGGCAGAGCAGCAAAGAAAGGAGACTCTTTGAGAAAAGTAATCTTTTCCATAGTTGTCAGCGGCTGAACTTCGGTCATCTCGTCCATTCCTCTCACGCTCTTGATGGTCTCCAGAATTTCACCGGCCTCCGGAGTTAAATCCTCAGCCACGGCGAGGACCAAATCTTTTCGGTCTAGCACTAGAGCCGACCATACCGCAGCCATTTCGGTCCAGAGATCGGAGACGTGCAAGAGATCGTTCAAAACGGTGTCTAATTCAATCTCTGACCAACCACAGACCTCACGTGCCAGAATCAATTGCCTTTCCCTATCGCGTTCCAGAAGCGGCAGCAACTTAACCAACAAGTCACGGTCGGCGATATTCTCCAAGAGTTCGATAGCACTTTCGCGTACTCTGGCCTCATCGGCATCCAATCGTTCCAAAAGATCACCCACGACATCGACATCTCCTAGATAACCCAGGATCCGAACCACGCCGTTGTGTACCAACGAGTTTTGCAGGTACAGTTGGTCGATGAGCAATTGCAGTGCTGGTTGCTGTTCCCGCTCAAGCCGATCAATCGCCAACAGATAGCGACTGGCCTGAACCAATCGCTGATTACAAGAGGCGATTAAATGATCGTTCAAACTCTCATCGTCCTGAGCAATTAGCGCCGCAAGTAACCCCTGCCATTCTTTTAGCGGCCGATACGACAAGGCTTCTACCATCTGCGCAGTTACTCCCTCTGCCTCGCCCAATATCGCAATAGCGGCCTCGACAACATCCGGGTCCGGATCTGCCAGCATATCCGTCAACGCCTCAATCCCCTCCTGTTCACCCATGCTGCCCAGACAGTGCACAGTGGCCTCGCGCACAGCCGGATAAGCATGGCTCAAACACTCGAGAATCCGCTCGTGGAACTGGGAAGCGCCGACTCGTCCCGCTGCCCCAATCCCAGCGATTAGGGCATCAGTACGCTGATGGTTCAGGAGTACGGTGAGAATCTGATCGCGCAGTTTTGCCGATTCTCGATGGTCCAACTTCTCCAAAATCACCAAAGATTCGGCCTGTATTTCCGGCCCTGTACCCTCGGCTTCAAGGCATTCGGATACCATATCGCAAATCGCTATTCGATCCTCATCGACGAGGTTCATTTCATCAGTCAAACGCGCTAAAGTTTGAATCGCACTCAACCGGACTTCGTCGTCCTCATCATCCAAACGATCGAGGACAACTGGCGTCGCAGCGTCTCCGCCGACTTTTCCAGGCGTAAAAGCCGCGAGAGCAGCAGCGCGAATCCGTGGATTTTCGTGTTCAAAGAGCTCCCGACAAACCGTATCTACAGCCGGTCCTGGATGCTGCCGCAGCATCTCAATACCCATCTGCCGCACCCCATCGTTGCGGTGCAATAACAAGCTGCGGGAAAACTCTGGCGAGTTGGCCAAGAGCTTGTTGAGCGTTTGCATCGCCTGGTCGTCTTCGATATCGATGTTCTGTTCGCGCACGGCCTTGACCAACTCGGCCGTATAACTGCGCTTGAGCATAAACCCGTACATGGCCATCACACCACCCAAAACAAAAAGAAGCGTAAAGAGCTCACCCATCGTCACGATCTGGTGCGCGTGCAACGAAGAAATCCCCGCTCCAACCAGACCTCCCAAGAGGATAAATCCACCCTCCATAATCATCCGCGTACCATCGCTTTGACGAGCTGGGATCAGCTTGACCATAACCTGATATGTCGGTACAACTATGCTGTCGAGAAGCAGATAATTGACCAGATTACCTAAAAAAATCACTAACAGAGGTTCGAAGACCCGAGTCAGTATATTCACCAGACCAGTGATATTTGCGAAAAAGTCGACAAATACGCCAACGAGCATCAGCGCAATCAGCGCATAAACAACCCCGACCCATAGGTAGATATTCCCCGTACCTATCCAGCGCAGCAATCGCTGTAGAAGGAAAGTCGTAACCAGGAACGTCGCGACTCCTGTAAGCCCAAAAAACAGGCCGAAGAATTCGATGACCTCAGCTTCGGACTCGTAGTAGTCGTGCGCTACCACATTGAATCCGTAGTGCACGGTAGTATAGACCGCGAAGATCGCCAGGGAGAGCCCGAAGAGGAGCAATAGATAGCGCGATCCTGCCAAGTAGCGCAGATTCTCCTTCAATCCTGCACCCTCGTCTTGGTCATCCTCTCTTTGGGCGACGAAATAGCGCCGAATCAGCTGTCGCAGCACTAATAACACGACCGTCATATTCAGGGTTGCCAGACCAAAGAGCTGCCACGAATTGAATGACGAACCCAAGATACGCACGAGGAATCCACCTGAGATATCGCCCAATACTGCGCTGGAAATCAAGAGGGGGAAAAAGATCTTGGCCCTGGACACGTAACAAATGCCACCAGCTACGATCCAAATCTGAAAATTCATCAAAGTCCGGGCGAGTTCAGAAGAAATAAAGAGGAAATAGTAATCGTTCAGCCAAGGCAGCGAATAACCTTCTTCGCCCAAACGCAGGATCGTGGTATTAAGAGCGAAAACGAGCATCACTCCCCCCATCGTCCCAAAAAGCAAGCGCTGACGCGTAATTCTGGATGTCAACCAGGAGAGCAAAACCATACTCAACGCGAATAGCACCGCAATCCAGGTATACATCAACGGCAACTTATCAGCTCCGGCCCGAACATTGAATACCGCCAAGCTAACGCTCTTGACGATCCCATCATCGACCTGAATCAGAAAAAAAAGCAATGCCGCCAGCCCCAAACGAGGAACTTCGTTGCGACGCAATTGGAGCAGGTTGAGAAGGTAACTCATATTTTATCCGAAGTATTCAAATCCGGCCCAAGCGACGATCCTCTGCTTCGAGCCACTCTGCATACGGGCGTGGCATCGTTGCGGGCAACCCCAATCCAGCTTCATCGCGCCAGCGCAAAAGAGGATGGGCGCGATCTTTTTGTGGCAAGGCCACGCGCTGACCGTAGGCACCCGACTCAAAGATCCCCATCAGGATTTCCAAGACGTGGCGTCCCTCAGCACCCGAACACTCATGTGAACGCCCTTCATCTAGCGCACGCACATATTCATCGACAAACTGATAGTCCTCCACCGCAGCACTGCCCTCGGGATCATAGTGATCGGGGACAACCGGTTCGAGTTGCTGCCACTCCACCTTCCCCGGTGCATAATGCGGCTCCGGTAATAACCAGGGATTGCCACTCTTCCAATAGAGACGTCCCTCGGTGCCATAGATTTCCATCATATAAGCCGTCGAATCCATTTTGGCAAAGCGGTGTTGCAAAAGACTTGCCGTGATCCCACTTTCGAACTCTAGTGTCGCCGTCACATGTTCACCGGCAATATATCCCATACCACTAGGTGAAGGCACGACATCTTGAGGAGTAATCGGCAAGCCATCGGTCAATGCGATAGCTTGCACCCCCCGTACGGGTCCGGCCACACCGAGCATCGCATTTATCATATGCGTACCGATATTCATCAACCCATAACCTGCATAATATCCCTTGCCACTACCCTGCAGATAGCGTAACTCGCCAATCTTGCCCGCTTCTATCGCCGCTTTGACCGCTTTGCTCGCACCACCCGTTCGCCCCTGGTGATGAACGGCTATTTGCACCTCTTTTTCCTCGGCTTTGGCCAACATTTGATCAGCCTCTGGCAGAGTCGTGCAAATCGGTTTTTCAATATCGATATGGACCCCGTAATCGAGAACTCTCATCCCGAGATCGTAGTGGAACTCCGTACCAGTCGGAATTGCGACGATATCCGGTGCCTCGACCCCAATCATCCGGTCTAGATCATCATAGCGTGCCCCGACTCCCAACTCATCACCAAGAGCTGAGAGTAATTCCGGTACCAAGTCGCAAAGAGCGACAACTTCGGTGCGAGCGTGTTGGTGATACGCGCGGGCGGCAGCCGTACCCCGACCCCGGCAACCGAGAATCGCAACGCGATACGTTTTCATGTCTCGTCCTCCTTGTCGATTTGGTTCCAAACATCAATCATCTCCTCTCCACCACGGATATACTCATTCATCGCGATCGCATCGAGCCTGCGCAGCCGTTGGGTGACCTCGGCGATCCGCTTAACCTGGTCCTCAATCCGCATTAGCTTGGCCTGGGTCTTCTCATCGAACCCCTCGTTGAGCATGAGCAGAGTCTGGGCATTGGTCGATATAATACTCAAGGGGTTGTTGATCTCGTGGTTTATGGTGATAACCATTTGACCGATAGTAGCCAGTTTCTCTGCCTTGACCAGTTCTGATTCCAACCTCACCTCTTCAGTCACATCGTCTGCGATCAGGATCACACCGGCCGTCTGGCCAAAGGTATTGGGCAAGGGCGTAGCCACCGAATTGAACACCAGTTCACCCTCGGTCCCAGCAAAGTGCTGCTTAGTTTCTTCGGCCCGTTCCCCATTTTCCAGTACCTGCTGACAAAGCATCTGCCAAGTGCTTCCCAACTCTCCAGGCAAGAGCTCTTCCAGCGTGGAGCCAATAGCATCAACGAGCGTGAATTCCACCCCCATCTGCCGCAAAAAACGGTGCTCCTGACGATTCATTGAAGTGATCCGCAATTCGCTATTGAGCACGATCACACCGAGGGGTATGTTGCTCAGGATATGCTCGAGATAACCTCGAGCATTCATGAGAATTTCCTCGGATATCGCATAGTCAGTCGTATCTTCGAAGAGAACTAGAAAAGTCTCATCTTCCCGCGCGTGGACTGCGACCTCGTACTTGCGTTGTCCCTTCTCCCAAGTGAAGCTATCCTCGTCACCAGGCCGCGCCAATCGGGCCGTAGCCAGCGCCAGTTCATCACCCAACGCCTTTTCGTCAACGAGTACCTTTCTCAGGCTCTGTTCTGGTTTATCGGCATGGTCGCGAAAGCGCAGCCCGAAGACTGAAAAAGTCTTTCGGCTATAGCCGCATATTTCGAGCGCACTGTCGACAACCAGAACGGCTCGGGGAAAACTCTGCAGAAATTCTTGCATATCTTAGGTCCGCGGAATATCGCGCAACTCCTCGTTCATCTGCTCCATTACATCGCGCAAATCATCGATATTGATCTTAAGGATCTCGAGGGCATCCGGAGCCAGAGGAGGCATCCTGCGATCGAGTCCATTACCGAACGACTCAGCGTGAGAGAGGATATCGGCCAGGTGTACGATGGCGGTATTTTCGGCATGGTCGCGGTTGGGACGAAAATCGTGGTGATCGACGATCGGTTCGACCAGTTTGGGCGGCAACGCCCACTTTTGCAAAAGCCAGCCACCGATCTCCCCGTGGTTGACCCCCAGAATCTTCTTTTCAGCCACGAAAAAGAGCACATCGCGACGCTCTGCTATTTGAACGATCTGCTTGAACTCTCGCTCCATCGTCTGGCGCAGAATCACCTTGCCTAGATCGTGCAAGAGCCCGGCGGTACTGATCTCCTCTGGGTTGTCAATTTCGAGATGCGCGGCGAGAAATGAACTGGTCCGGGCACAGGCAATAGAATGTTCCCAAAGGCCGGGTAGTGCATCTTTCATCATATCGAGCACCGTCGAACTGAGTACCAAACTCTTAACCGTATCGAAGCCCAGGAGCGTTACCGCGTGCTGAATAGTCGAAATGGGCTGGGAAAACCCGTAGAATCCCGAGTTGACCAGTTTGAGTACTTTGGCAGAAATCACCTGGTCCTTCGCAATCTCCGCACCCAACTGACGACCGGTAGTGTTGGGACTGTCTACCATTGCCGAAATCCGGGTAACAATTCCCGGCAGCGTCGGCAAATTGCTTATTTTTTCAATCTGTAGACGCAGTTGGTCTTTGTCTGGAACCATATTTAGTTTCCACTCAAATGCCCACGGGCGATTTCCTTGATCTGCATCATCAGTTCATCGTCTTCCAATCCGGCAAATCGGTGCTCGAGCGCGTCTAATAACCGCTCTTTGCTCTCCGCACCATCCGCTTCCTCACCTTCGATATCCAAGGTGAAAACTCCCCATCCCTCGAGTCTGGAGAGCACGGCCTGAGAAAGTTTGGCGCCAACTGGCAAAATCACCCGACCATTCTGATCCTGGACTGGCTCAGCAACCACATCACCCGCCTTGGCTTCCTCAATAGAAACTTTCCGCATAGATTACCTTTCGCCTAGCACCTTCATTCAACCCGCATCGGGTAATTCGGCTTTAGCCCAATATGCCGCAAAATTCCGGCCTAGCCACTCAATTGGCGCAAAGCGCAAGGAGTTGAATCCCCCCCAAGACCATTTGACCGGCCAGGTACTTCTGCCACTAAGCCGTTGAAAAAGGGTCTTGCGCTCCGCATCGGCGACCTCTATCTCTGAACTCAATCGTTCCAATTCTCGTTCGTAATCGCCCTCGATGAGCATACGGGCATGGCGAGCAACTTTTTCCGGCTCCATCACCGCGACTCTCGGACAAACCATACCGGATTCGCGCCGCACGAAAGCATTAACCTTAGCAATCGGTACCAATTCCCGATTGCGCAGAGCCTCACGAGCGACCGAGATGGGATTCATCCCGCCGTAGGTACGACAAATCAGAGGGCGTACCGCATAAATCGTGCAAGCATGGTCCGCGCCGAGAAAAGGACAACGCCTGGGCCGTTCCTCTGTAAAGTTCAATAACCTGCGACGATCTTCGGGAGAAAAATGCCGCTCTACATGGGCTACGATATTAGCGTATTCGACCCGGTAGAGTGGAAACATCGTGGCGTAGTAATTATCAAATTCTTGTTCGGTGAGCGCACAACAATCACCCGTACCAGCACATCGCGTAGCCGGTACCTGGGTGTAGAGCACGTCGAGTTGGCGGGCTATATCACTCATGGCTCTCCTTGGAAAAATGCACAATGCCCCTCCTCGGCGCAACTAGTGCTTGACACTCTGTTCTTAGAGCAGATATATTGGGCCTATGGTCGAAAAACGCAAATTCCTCGGCGTGCATTTCAAGTGCTGCAACGTATATGCGCGCGCCTATCTCAACAAGGAACAGAACGCCTATCGCGGTTCCTGTCCGCGCTGCGGCAAACGCGTCGATATGCGAATCGGTTCAGGCGGCACCGATAGTCGCTTCTTTTCAGCTCAGTGACCTCATGCACGTAACCGCGCAATCAACTCTCCTACCTCTCGTCTAATTAGTGCATCGCTCTCAGGAGCAATCATTTGCACGCTGGGATAGACTTTATAGGCTTCGTCGATCTCGTAACCACCCAGCGGATATTCATCGGCGGTCGGCACATAACCTATGCACCCATTGGCAAAACCGCACAGCACCGCCGGTCCCCATTCCGCTTCGAGATCGAGTTGATAGCGAGCGAAAATCTCCCCCTCGATCCCCAGAATCACCAGCGGACCTAAGACCAAAGCCTGAATTTCACAGGGTTGAAACCGAGCCGAGCCGAGCCCTCCCCGCACCAACTCCAGCATCTCTTCCGCCCACTCGAGACGCGCCCTGGGCACTCGCTTGGCCCACTCGTCCCCACCTGGCAACAACTCAGCTTTGAGGTGCAGCTTTAGTTTTTCTGCCTCGGCTCGCAAACGGTCTGGTGGGTCGATCAGCGGCAGATCGACCCGTTTTTGCGCATAATCCAGTTCCGTTAGTACCAAGGATTCTGCCCCATTCATACTCTCCAGCACAACCCGACTCAGCTCCCGACCCAAAGTATCGACATCCCCAAACGAACCGCCGGTTATACGCGGATTAATATCCCCGCAAGCACCGTTGACAAAGAGAGAAATCCCGCCCGTTTCTCGCTCTATATGACGTGCGGCCACCCCGGCAAAATCTCCGCTTATCTGATGGTTGTCACTCCCCAAGACCACTGGATGGCAAGCGTGGCTGAAGAGCGTAGCCGATCTCCCATCCACCGCTTCACAACAGAGTACATGGGCATATGGCACAACCGAACCAGTCGTATTTTGTCCACTCTGAATACCGCGCCGCCGCTGCTCGCGCCGGTTGAGGCCGATCTGTACCTGCGGACGCACATAGCGCAAACGACCCTCCTGGCAATCGGCGGTTGCAGCAGCCACAACTCCTACCACCGCATCCTGAACCTGCCTCAGATAATCCAAATCGAGTTCCCCCATACCCCTATAGCCGATGGTCAGCGGCCCAGCATGAGTATGGGAGGCACAGATCATCACTGCTGCACTCGCCAATCCCGTATCGCGTTCTATTCTCGCCCGAATCTCTTGCACCGAATCCGCGTCCAGCGCGACCAGCTCCACGGAGACAATCGCTATTTTCGTCTCACCGAGTGCGCAGACCAGAGCCTTGGCCATGAGCCGATCATGAATTCGAGTCGCCCCCGAGTTCCGCCCCCAGTATCCTCCCATATGGATACCCACCGGGGGGGTAATATCAGCCGCTGCAGTACCGAAATGGAAAGCCTTCATCGATCTCGTCCCTCTCGCCAAGTACTGGGCAAAACGACCATTGGCGTACCCAACGCACAGGCATTGTATAACGCGCGCAAATCGCCCACTGTCAACCGCAGTGCTCTGGCATCGATTCGGCTCCAAACAGGACTGGCATAGACCAGAAATCCACTAGAGAAATAGAGGGCGCTCTCTGCCGAGGCCTCCTCAACCAAATTCTGCTCCCAGTCAAAAGGACTTAATGCCAGATCACTCCAAGGGGAACTCGGTCGGTAGCGTCGCAACCGGGCCTGAATCCGGGAGTGCTGTAAAGGCCTTATGCCCAGTGAATCGGCGACGAGAGGCATGCTCCGCAATACAGCCTTCCCATGCATTAATTGCATCGTGGCCGCACCTCGATCGACCAGCAAATAGGGAGTATCCGCCTCAATCGCTTCCAACCAAGTCTTCAGTGCGGCATTGATATAAGGCAACTCCTCGTCGTTATCGGCAAAGGATGGCATAGCGAATCCGCATGCCATGAGCACCAATAAAACGAGAAATGTCAATCCGATTCACCACTTGTATGACAGTTGGGTCGTTCCATCGCATAACCAAGTATCACAAAATCTAACCAGGTCCAGCCCACCATTACCCCGCAATATCCAGGAGGACTTTCAAACGACCTTTCTCCCTCGCTCTGGCAAAGGCCTCAAGCCCATCCTGCAATTCGTAACGATCTTCGATTAGCGGTCCCACATCTACTCGACCAGCTGCTAAAAACCTCAACGCCGGCTCAAAGGGGCCACAACGCGAACCAACGAGAGTAATTTCATCGACAACCAGAGCTGAGACATCAAATTTCAACTGACCAGCATACGTACTCTTGAGCACCATAGTCCCACGCGGACGCAAGCCCCTGCGCGCGAGAGCAAAACCCTCCGCATTGCCAGTGCATTCGACTGCCACATCAAAAGCTCCAACCTCGATATCCTCTCCTGTACTCGTAGCAATCCCCCGCCGCGAAAGCAGAGACAACTTCCCCTCGTGATGTCCCACTGCGAGAAGATCACAACCCGTCAAAGCCAATGTCTGTCCTACGAGTTGGCCCAGTTTCCCATCTCCGACTAAGAGCACCCGGTCCCCGGGCTTGATCGAAATTTGCTCTTGGATCTCAAGGGCAGCGGCCAAAGGTTCGACAAAGGTCGCCGTATCATCGTCCAACTCTTTCGGTACCCGGTGCAGATTCTCTTCTGGCAAAACGAGGAATTCCGCAAAAGCACCATCGCGACCGACGATGCCCAGCACAGTACGATCTACACAATGAGAAGCTCGGCCGCTCCGACAAGAAATACACATTCCACAGACGGCGTTTATCTCACCGACCACCCGCTCGCCGACCATTTCGGACGAACCTTCTTCGACCACGCCGACAAACTCATGCCCCAATATGCCTTGGAAGGGATAATATCCTTTGACCAATTCGATATCCGTATTGCAAATACCAGCGCGTAAAACCCGCACTAGCGCCTCGCCGGAGGTACGCGCCGGAAGAGGCAATCCTCGCCGAATTTCAATCCGACCTTTATCGAGCCAAATTCCCAGCATTCTACCTCAGTAGATAAAGACCGGCCAGTTGACCTGAACCTTTTCATAGAGATACTGCAGATCCTCACTACCCACCCGCACGCAGCCATGGGTGATATTTTTTCCCAGATTCACTTCAAAGAGCGTGCCGTGGATCATGAAATCCTTGAGAAAATACAACGCGTATTCGCCCAGAACTCCATATTGAAAACGCCGGCGATCCTCGGCAAAAACCGGAATCTCCTCACCGTTTTCGATAAAGTCCCAGGTCGGTCGAATCCACAGCGGATCCACAACTTTGCGACGAACCGCAAAACGACCCTTCGGAGTATCGAAGGTCCACCGATGCCATCGCTTATCGCCCTCCAATTTCCGACCACTGCCGGTAGCACAAACGGCCTGACGCAGTACCTGGCTGCCCTCGCGCAACAAGAGTAGGTTGTCCTGGGTATTGATAACGATATAGGGCGTGGCCGGATCCCGGACCTCAATAGCCCTTAGCAAGCGCCGGTACTCGCGTTTGTGCGCATCTAATTCGGCAGCAGGAGTCGCTCCGAGCGGGGCCGCTTGGAGCGCGAATATCCCTAGCAAAATGGCGACCATCGGGTTCAACCAATCTCTAACGACAAAACGGCCGGGAAATAATCCCGGCCGCCTGTAGTTAAAACTTAGTCTCACGCTCAGATGCGTTCGTACCAGGGTCGCATCTTCTCGACTAGATCGTGATACTTCTGCACCGCCATCTGCACGCCGTTGGCCACCTGCGCGGCCTTCTGTTCTGCGCTCTTGGCCTTGGTTTCGGCGTCGGCGAAATTCTCACCGCTTATCGCCGAGCGAGCAGCACTGAGGTCGGCATCAGCACTACTCAGTTCAGCGCGCAACTGCTCTATATCCGCTTCAGTACCTTTGCCGGATGGCGCCCCATCAAGGCTGGTCTTAGCGCTGGAAACAACTTCCTGAGCTGCAGAAACCACTCCTTCAGCGGAGGTCTTTTGCCGAGCTTTTTCGGATGTAGCGGCAGACTTGGCACGTTCGGCCTTCGTCTTGGCATCGACAATCTGCTGCTTGGCCGGTTCAAAGTCCTTGAAGGTTTTTGCCGATTCGGTATTGACCGTGCTCTCGGCCTGCGTATAGGCGCTCTGCGCAGCGGAATATTCGCTGGCCGCAAACCGTTCAGCCCCCGCCGCCCGAGCTGCATCCAAAGCCTGCTTGGCCGCATTCAGATCGGCTGTAGGAGGATCGCCACCACAACCCATTAAAACTACGCCGGCAGTACATACAACAAGCGAGAGTGCCCGCATTTTCATGATCTACCTTCCTGTTTTTATAACTCAGCGCAAGCGCAAAACCGCTAGAAATCACACGAAAACAATCTAAAACCAGTTATATAGGCTTGTCAAGCAAAATCAAGTTGGACCAGTGAAACGATCGCCACCCGGCTCGCGCCGCCCCCTTCGTTCCCGTTCCTGCCGGACCTGTTCCTGCAAATCCTGGTACTCCTTCTCGAGTTTCTCAACCTCCTCTTTGGCTGGCCCCAACTTTTCCTGACTCTCGACCAGGGCATCTTTCGAAGCTTCGATACGAATTTCTAAATTCTTCTTAGCCGATTCCAAACGCTCGATCCGCGGACCAATAACCGCTTTGTAACGAAAATAATCCATCACAATCTGCATGACGAAAAAGGCGCAACCCACGGCCAGGATGGCAATAACCCATTCCATTTAGAATCTCAGATCCTCTTTTTCTGCACTCTCCTGGTAATCCTCATCTTCCTCACCGGGCACTTCGTAGATCCAACCGCAATCAGGACATAGAGGATAATCCGCATCTTCCCTGCGGATATGACACTGGGGACAACGCGAACCAAAGGGCTGCCAGTATTTCAATACCACAACAACCAGCAACAGGACGGAGAGTATGGCGTAGAGCATTCAGTCGTACCCGAGTTGGGCTACGAGTTTATCGGATGCGCGGGCACCATTGCACCGAAATACGGACTCGGCTCGACCTGATTCGCTGCAGAAAGAATCGGGGATCTCGAGTCGCAACCGCAAGAGCACCGAATCATTCACTGCCCACACCCTTGCCGAGCGCGGCCCGGAATCGACTAGGCCGATCATCGCTTCATTCCTTTCCATGCACCAGTTCAGCTATCGGCTCATCCGCCTCACGCAGACGGAGTGACAAATTGCGGGCGATGTTGAGAACTAGCGTCATCTGGATTCGGGGCACGCGGATAAAAAGCGTCGTCAAAACCTGTTTGGGAATTGCGAGAACCCGCACGTTGTCACGCGCGTATACATTCGCTGAGTGTGGTAAAATATCGATTAGCGACATCTCGCCGAAAAAGTCGCCGCATTGATCCAGTGCAGTGATCAGAACCTGATCATCACCAGACCCCTTGGTTACAACGACCACTCCAGCAACGAAAATATAAAGGCAATCGCTGGGCTTGCCCTCTTCGACAATGCATTCGCCAACGTTGTAGGTCCGCTCCTCAGCGGTGCGCAAGAGTGCGCCCAACTCGTCTTCGCCCATCCCATGCATCAACGGAGAGGAACTTAGCGCCTCAACTCCGGACACCATAAACCAAGCCTATCTCCCTAGAAAAAAACAAGATACACTACTAACTCCCAATATAGAATGGGGCTTATGAGAGCGTCAAGAGCTTTTTAAAGCAAAGCGAGTGCTCCGCAGCAAAAGTGCTAAGGGTAAACCCAGCACCAGACTAGCACCAGCTTGAACCATATTCCCCGGCAGACTCGCCAGCGCAGGACCAAGACTATAGAGAAATAATTCGACCACAAAATAGCCTGTGACCATCCACAACAAACCCACCGAGGCGATGCCTCCCCCCACTAAAACCCCGAATGGCCTATACAGATCGGGCTTAAACCATCGACAGAGACCACCAATCAGCAATCCCTCCCCGCCCTTGATCA
>MDTE01117573.1_pt1 | contig 16484 bp, 12 predicted proteins | sample 811231 | NCBI WGS metagenome assembly MDTE01 (sample SAMN05326651, study PRJNA326480) | marine metagenome | isolation source: seawater | place: Indian Ocean: Red Sea | collected 2010
ATTTCAACTAAAAACTAATAACACTTCAATTGACTCATTAAGTTTACATAAACTTTTGAACAAGCTTAAAGATTTAAAAATAAATGATGTGATCCTTGAAGCTTCTAGTCACGGATTAAAACAAAATAGATTAAATAATATACATTTTAAAACTGCTATATTTACAAACCTATCAAGAGATCATTTGGATTATCATAAGACCTATAAAGATTATCTAAATTCAAAACTTATACTTTTCAAAAAATTATTAATTCGGAAAGGAAATATAATATTTGATAACAAAATTATTCAATCAAGCAAACTAAATAATATTTCAAAAAAAAGAAAATTAAGAAAATATACATTTGGAAATCGAGATTCTTTTATAAATATTGATTCTATTCAAAAAATAAATGATTATATAAAAGTATATATTTCTATTAATAATAGAAAATACTCATTTAAAACTTCACTTATCGGTAAAATTCAGATTCAAAATCTAATTTTTGCAATTATAGCTGCATATCTATCTAAATTAAAAATTAAAGATATTTTAAGATCTATAGAAAAAATACAGCCAGTGAGTGGAAGATTTGAAACAGTTGGTAAAATAAAAAATAAATCAAAAGTTATTCTTGATTATGCTCATACACCAGATGCACTAAAAAATGCAATTTTAACAATTAAAGAAGATTATCCTCTAAATAAAATTTCTTTGGTATTTGGTTGTGGAGGAAATAGAGATAAAGATAAAAGATTCATTATGGGAAAAATCGCAAGTAAATATTGTGATTCTATTTATTTAACAGATGATAATCCAAGATTTGAAAATCCAAAAAAAATTAGAGATCAAATAAAGAAAGGAATTAAAAATAATAAATTTATTGAGATTGGATCTAGAGCGAAAGCAATAAACAAAGCTGTTCAAGAATTAAGTTCGGGAGATATCCTAATTGTTGCTGGAAAAGGACATGAAAATTATCAGGAGTATAAGAAAATAAAATTTTTTTCAGATAGATCAGAAATTTTGAAGGCAATAAGAAAAAAAAATTTAATTTTGTCTAAATCAATAAAAACTAATATCGTACAAGAAAATTTGAACTATAATTTAAAAAATAGAAATATTTTAATTAATTCTGCTTCAATAAATTCAAAAAAAATAAATAAGAATTCAATATTTATTGGTATTAAGGGAAAAAAATATGACGGGAATTTATTTGCAGGCGAAGCTATTAAAAATGGTGCAAGTTTAGCTTTATCAAACAAAAAAAATAAGGCTTCAAAAATAATATATAATCAAAATCCATTAAATTTTTTTAATAAAATAAGTATTCAACTAAGAAAATCATTAGATGCTAAATATATTGCAATAACTGGTTCTGCAGGAAAAACCTCAGTTAAAGAATTAACAGGTTTTTGTCTTAACAAATTAGCAAAAACATATTATTCAAAAAAATCATTTAATAATAAATATGGGGTTCCATTAAGTATATTTAATACACCGCAATCTAAAAAATTTGTAGTTCTTGAAGTAGGTATGGATAAAAAAGGAGAGATAGATAATTTAACTAAATTAATTAAACCAGATCTTGGATTAATAACAAATATTTCTTATGCTCATATTCAAAACTTTAAAAACCTTAACCAGATCGCACACGCAAAAGGAGAATTAATTAACAATATTATTTCTAATGGTACAATGATTATTAATAAAGATGATAAATATTATAAATATTTTTTAAAAAAGTCTATTAATCATAATTTAAAAATCATTTCTTTTAGCAAAAAAAATAAAGATGCTAATGTTGTTTTTCTTAATCAAAAAAAAATAAAAAATCAATTTCAGTTTAATTTTAAAATTAACAATAAAATTAAATCTTTCTTAATTCCTAGAGAATTATTAAATTATAAAGAAAATATTTTGGCTTCCTTAGGCATAATAATTAATTATTTTTCTATTGATAGATTAAATAAAAATTTGTTTACAAACTTTAATATTCCTAAAAGTAGAGGATCTATAAAAAAATATAATAATGGAACAAAAAAATTAACTATTATTGATGAGAGTTACAATTCAAATCCATTATCTTTTAAATTTGCTTTAGAAAAATTTGATAATACTTATAATGAAAAAAATAAAAAATTCCTTTTAATTGGAGATATGCTTGAACTTGGAAAGTATTCAAGAAATCTGCATATAAAAATTGCAAAATATATAAATCAATCAAAAGTAAACAAAGCTTTTGTTTATGGGAAGCTCGTAAAACACACATTTAACAAATTAAAACCACAAATGAAGGGTAAAATACTTAAAAATAAGATGGATATTCTAAATTTAATTAATAAAGAATTACCTAATAATAGTTTTTTAATGATAAAAGGGTCTAACTCAACAGGATTAAATAAAATAATCCGTTATTTATGAATCATTTTTTATGCTCTATAATTTAATTACAAGTTACTCAGACACGTATTCTTTTTTAAATTTTTTTAATTTTTTAACAGTAAGAACAGGATTAGCAGTTATTACTGCAATGATAATAGTATTTTTAATTGGTGATAATTTTATTAATTATTTTTCATCAAAAAAGATCACAAACCCTATCCGTTCTGATGGCCCAGAAGATCATTTGATTAAAAAAATAGGTACACCAACAATGGGTGGTGTTCTAATTTTAATTGGGCTATTTTCAGGTGTAATTTTATGGGCTGATCTTTACAATCCTTATAATTGGCTTTTAATTTTTATAACATTATCCTTTGGAATTTTAGGAGCTTTTGATGATTATAAAAAAATAAAAAATAATAACTCAAAAGGTATTTCGACTAAAATTAAATTAATTATTCAAATTTTGCTTGGGTTAATTTCATTATTTATTTTTTATAATTTTATAGAATCTGATCTTAAGACAAATTTATATTTTCCTTTTTTTAAGAATTTAGTGATAAATTTAGGATGGTTTTTTATTCCATTTTATTTGTTTGTAATAGTTGGATCCTCAAATGCAGTAAATTTAACCGATGGTTTAGATGGTTTAGCAACTGTGCCTGTAATACTAGTAGCTGGTTGTTTTGCCTTTATTAGTTATGTATCTGGAAACATTATCTTCTCAAAATATTTATTAATTCCTTATATTGAAGGGGTTGGAGAAGTTTCGGTTTTTTGTGGAGCAATTATAGGGGCATCTATAGGTTTTTTATGGTTCAATGCACCGCCTGCAAAAATATTTATGGGTGACACTGGATCCTTGGCACTTGGAGGTTCATTAGGTGCAGTAGGAGTAGTTACAAAACATGAAATTGTTTTAGCTATTACCGGGGGCCTTTTTGTTTTAGAAGCAATATCAGTCATTGTTCAAGTTATTTCTTATAAATTAACTGGAAAAAGAATTTTTATGATGGCGCCTATTCATCATCATTTTGAAAAGAAAGGTTGGGCAGAATCTACTGTAGTAATTAGATTTTGGATTATTTCTTTAATTTTAGCAATGATTGGACTTGCTACATTAAAATTAAGATAATGTTTAGCAAAAAAACTTTCATTAATAAAAGCATATTAATCTATGGCTTAGGACTTTCAGGAAAATCTTGTTTTAAATATTTATCAAATAAAAGCTCAATTACAATTTTTGATGATAATTCCACTCTTAAAAACAAAAAAAATAAAAATTTTTTTCTAAAAATAAAAAATATAAATCAATACAAATTTGATTATATTGTTTTGAGTCCTGGAATTGATATTAAAAAATGCAAATTAAGTAATTATTTATTTAAAAATAAAAAAAAAATAATTACTGAGCTTGATATTTTTTATTTATTTAATCCTCAAAATACCAAAATTACGATTACTGGTACAAATGGCAAATCAACTAGTTGTCAGATGTTATACAATATTTTTAAATCAAATAATCTGGATGTAAGATTAGTGGGTAATATTGGTAAACCTCCATTATTAGAAAAAAATATTAAAAAAAAGACCATTTTTATTATCGAGGCTTCATCCTATCAAATACATTACAGTAATTACTTTAATACAAATTATGCGGTAATTTTAAATCTTAATCCCGATCATTTAGAGAGACATGGCAATATACATAATTACGCTAGGGCAAAGCTAAAATTAATTTATAAACAAAAAAAAAATAATTTTTCATATATTGAAAAGGACAATCTTTTTTTAAAAAAAAATATAATGACTGAAAAAATCAAATCAAGAATTAATAGACTTAGTTTCAATAAACAACAGTTTTTTAAAAATAAAATAAATAACCCATATTTACTTGATAAAAATAATTTAAATAATATTCATTTCATTTACTCATTATGTAAAAAATTTAAGCTTTCAGATAATAAAATTTTTAATTCATTAAATAATTTTAAAGGTTTAAAATTTAGGAAACAGATAATTCACAAAAGTAATAAATTAATGATTATTAATGATTCTAAATCAACTAGTTTCTCGTCTACAGTTGGTCTTTTATCTAGCTATAAAAATATTTTTTGGATAGTAGGTGGAAAATATAAAATTGGTGATAATTTTAATTTAGATAAAAAATATTATAAAAATATATATGCTTATATTATTGGATTAAATAAAAATTTCTTTATTAAACAGTTCAAAAATAAAATTAATTTTAAATATACAAAAAATTTAAAAAAAACAATTTCAATTATAAAAAAAATTATTAAAAATGATGAAAATCCTAAAACCATTTTATTTAGTCCTGCTGCTGCCTCATTTGATCAATTTAAAAATTTTGAAGAAAGAGGAAAATATTTTAATGAACTTGTTAGAAAACTAATTCTTAAAAATTTATATGATAGATAAACTGAATATATATGAAAATTATTATAGCTGGTGGAAAAATGTTGACAAAACAATTTTGATATTTGTTATTTCTTTTTTTTTAGCTGGATTATTTTTTTCATTGGCCTCTACCTCCCTTATTGCATCCGATAGATTGAATACAAATTCCTATTATTTTTTTGTTAAACATTTAGCATTTATTTTATTGGGTTTATCAATAATGTTTGTATTTTCCCTAATTAAGGAAAATTTTCTAATTAAAATCTCAATTATTTTTTTTGTTTTATCTTTTATATTATTATTGCTGGTTCCATTTATTGGTGCGGAAGTCAAAGGTTCAAAAAGATGGTTAGATTTTCCTTTTTTACCTAGATTCCAACCTATAGAGTTAATCAAACCATTTTATGTTGTCATTCTTGCTTTTTTATTAAACTATCAAAAATATAACTTATATTTTAAATATTTATTAACTTTATTGTTAATAGTTCCAATAGTTTTACTTTTGATGTCACAACCAGATATAGGTCAATCTGTATTAATTGTTTTTACATGGCTCTCATTGATATTTGTTTCTGGAATTAATCTAATTATTTTTTTTGGATTATTTGGTTTTTTTATTTCAATTTTATTATACTTAATTCTTTTTGTTGAAAGATTTACATATATTAAGATAAGGATATCCTCTTTTTTTGATAGCTCTTCTAATAATTATTCTCAGGCAGAAAAGGCGTCAGAAGCAATAATTGATGGGGGATTTTTTGGCAAAGGAATAGGAGAGGGAACTTTAAATTCAAAAATACCAGAGGCACATACTGATTTTATTGTTTCAGTTATTTCTGAGGAGTTTGGTATAATTATAATTTTCTTGATTATGTTAGCTTTCATATTTTTTGCTTACAACATCTTCAAAAAAATTAGAGATACAAATGATAATGTTTTTAAATTGATACTTACAGGATTAATATCATTGCTTTTAATGCAAGCATTTGTGCATGTGGGTGTTAATTTAAAGGTTTTACCAACTACAGGAATGACACTTCCATTTATAAGCTATGGAGGATCTTCAATTATTAGTATTTCAATAGTTTCAGGTATTATTTTAAACTTAACTAAAAGAAGGGTTTATTAATTGAAAAAAATATTAATTTCTACCGGTGGTTCAGGGGGACATGTTGTTCCGGCACTAAATTTATATCAACATTTAAAAAATGATTTTGATGTAAAGATATATACAGATGTAAGAGGAGCAAAATATATACCTAAAGATATTAAAAAAAATATTTTTGAAGTAAGAAAATTACCTGAAAAAAAATATTTGTTACCTTTGAAAATAATTTTTATTTTTTTTTCATTTATTAAATCACTAGTTCATCTAACTAGAAATAAATTTGATATTATAATTAGCACTGGGGGGTATATGTCGCTTCCAATAGTTTTAGCAGCTAAAATTTTTAATATAAAAATATATTTAATTGAACCAAACTCTATAATTGGAAGGTCTAATAAATTTTTATTAAAATTCTCTAATAATATTTTGTGTTATGACAAAAATTTATTAATCGATAATAAAAATTTTAATCTAGAAACAAAAAATATTTCAAATAATAAGAAAATAATAATTGAACCTCTTTTAAATAAATGTTTTTACTCTCATAAAAATTCAGGCAGGGAAATAAAAAAAACTTTAAAAATTTTAATTATTGGAGGAAGTCAAGCATCGCTGTTTTTTAGTAAAAAATTAAAAAATGAAATTATTGATTTAGCATCAAAATACCACATAGAGGTAACACAGCAGCTATCATCCGAATATGATATTGTAGACTATAAAAAAGAATATGATAAAAAAAATATCAAAAACAATTTATTTTTTTTTGAAAATAATTTTTTATGTAAAGAAAATAACTTCGATATTGCTATAACAAGAGCTGGAGCCTCAACACTAGCAGAATTAGCCCATCTGGGTATTCCCTTTATTTCAATTCCATTTCCATATGCTAAAGATAACCATCAATTTTTAAATACTAAAAGATACCTAGATTTAAATTGTTGCTGGATATTAGAAGAAAATAACTTTATTTCTGGAGATATTTATAAAATAATTAACAAAATTATGCTTAATAAAAATGAATATATTTTAAAAAAAAATAATCTTGAAAAACTTAGTGATAATAATACTTGGGAAGATATCAACAAAAAAATAATAAAATATTTTAATGACTATTAGTCTTGGGAAAAAAGAAATTATCCATTTTATTGGAATTGGTGGGATCGGAATGAGTGGACTTGCACTTATTATGAAGGGCTTAGGTTTTTATGTAAAAGGCTCAGATCAACAAAGTGGAAAGAATATTGAAAGATTAAAGAATAATAAAATAAATGTACAAATTGGACATAAAAAAAAAAATTTATCAAATGCAACCATTATTGTTATTTCTTCAGCGATAAAAAAAAATAATCCAGAATACTTAGAAGCAAAGAAAAAAAAAATTCCCATTTATAAAAGAGGAGAAATGTTAGCAAATATAGTTTCACTATATAAAAACGTTGTGATAGCCGGTTCTCATGGAAAAACGACAACTACATCTATAGTATCAACTATTTTTTCAAAATCAAAACTAGATCCAACAACAATTAATGGAGGTGTAATAAATTCAATAGGAAATTCAGCTAAACTCGGCAAGGGAGAGTGGTGTGTATTAGAATCAGATGAATCTGATGGAAGTTTTTTACAACTACCTTTTACATATTCAATTATAACTAATATTGATGATGAACATATTGAATACTATGGATCAATTGAAAATCTAAAAAAAAGTTTTATTAAATTTGCAGAAAAAACACCGTCATTTGGCAAAACTTTTATATGTATTGATGATGCAAATAATAGGTCGATTTTAGGTAAAATTAAAAACCAAAATATTATCACCTATGGTCTAAATGAAAAATCCAACTTTAGAATTAAAAATATATTTCTTAAAGCAAGCACTTCAAAATTCGATTTAGAAATAAATTTACCAAACCAAAAGAAAAAATTAATTAAATCATTTAAAATACCATTAATCGGAATGCATAATATAAGAAACTGTTGTGGATCAATAGCAATTGCTGTGACTATGGGTATTTCTCTTAATTTAATTAAAAAGGCTATTTTTGAATTTAAAGGAGTGCAAAGAAGATTTAATTTTATTTTTGAGCACGAAAAATCAATTTATTATGATGATTATGCCCATCACCCAACAGAAATTTATGAATTACTTAAATCTACGAAGAATGTTTACAAATCAAAAAAAATAATTTCAGTATTTCAGCCTCATAGAATATCTAGGTTAAATACACTTAAAAACAGATTTACAAAATGTTTTAAATTTTCTGATCAAGTTATATTGTGCCCCATTTATAAAGCAGGAGAAAGTCTTAAATTGAAATTTAACTACCTTAAATTTGCAAAAGAAATAATAAAAAATTCAAAAGTAGATTTAATAATGATAAACAGTGAGAAAGAATTAGCAAAATTTGCTAAACAAAATATTTATGGAAATAATATTGTTATTGGAATGGGTGCAGGAAGTATATCTAATTGGATTAGAAATTTGCCAAAATTAATTAAATGAAATTAGACGATTTAGAAAAAATTGAATTTTTGGATAATTCTCGCTTAAATTTTAATCATGATTTATCACGCTTAAATTGGTTTAATATAGGAGGCAAATCCAAAGTTTATTTATTTGCAAATTCTCTCAAAGATTTAACGTTGTTTTTAAAACTTTATAGCAAAAGAGGTAAAATTTTTATTTTAGGCGCAGGATCAAATATACTTTTTGGCGATGATACTTATGAAGGTGTAGTAATTAAACTTGGAAAAAATTTCAATAATATTTCTAGATTAAGCAAAAATTTGATAATTTCAGGTAGCTCTTGCTTAGATAAGAAGGTCTCAGAATTTGCGATGGAAAATGAAATTGAAGGTTTTGAGTTTTTATCTTGTATTCCAGGAACAGTTGGTGGAGGTATCAGAATGAATGCAGGTTGTTATGGAAAAGAATTTAAGGACATTATAGTTTCAGTTCAAGCTGTAGATTTTAATGGTAAAGTTTTAACAATACCTGCATCTGAAATTAATTTTCAATATAGATCAACTAATTTACCAAAAGAATTAATTTATTTAAGTGGAACTTTTAAAGGAAATGTGTCAGCAAAAAATATTATAAAAAAAAAAATTGATAAACTAAAAAAAACTAAAGAATTAGCTCAACCTACAAGAGTAAAAACAAGTGGGAGCACTTTTAAAAATCCCATAGATCAATCAGATAAAAAAGTTTGGGAATTAATAAGAGAATCAGTTGATATTAAAAAAGTTAATGAAATGTTTGGGGACGCAAAGCTTTCAGAAAAGCATTGTAATTTTCTAATTAATCAAGCCAAAGCTTCATCTCAAGATATGAAAAATCTTATAAATTTTGTCAAAGAAAATGTATATAAGAAAACAGGAGTTAATATTGAGCTAGAAATAGTTTTAACTTCATAAAGATGAAGAAAAAAATATTAATATTAGCAGGTGGATATTCAAAGGAAAAAGATATTAGCATAAAAACCGCTAAAGCTGTTTATAGCCAAATTAAAAATGACTATAAATGCAAAATACTTGATCCGAAAAATGGTTTTATAAAAGAAATACGAAGATTTAAACCTAATGTTATTTTTAATGCACTTCATGGAAGGTATGGAGAAGATGGTTATATACAATTAATTTTAGAAAATGAAAAAATAAATTATACACATTCAGGAGTGGAGGCATCTTCAATTTGTATTAATAAATTAATTTCAAAAAAAATATTTAAGAATAATAAGATTCTTTCTCCTAATTATTTTGTTTTTAAAGAAAACTCATATCAGAATAGAAAAAAAATTTATAAAAAAATTAATAAATATTTTAAATTCCCTGTTGTAATAAAACCTATAAATGAAGGATCAAGTGTTGGTGTTTTTATTTGCAATAAATTCAATTTTTTAAAGAATTTAAAAAAATTAAATACTGAAAAAGAAATACTTATTGAAAAATATATTCCAGGTAGAGAAATTCAGGTTGCTATTATGGGTAATAAAAAATTAGGAACGATTGAACTTGTGCCCAGAAGAAAATTTTATGATTATAAAGCAAAGTATGACAAAAAAGCAAAAACTAAACATATATTACCCGTTAAACTTCCAAAAAATAAAATAAAAGAGGTAGAAAATATTGCTTTAAAGGCACATAAAATTACAGGATGTAAAGGTGTTACTAGAAGTGATTTTAGATTCAATAATAATAAATTTTATTTATTAGAAATAAATACTCAACCTGGGATGACTGAATTATCTTTAGTACCTGAAATTGCAAAGTATAAGGGTATAAGTTTCTACAATTTAATTAAATGGATAATTAATGATGCTTCAATTAATAGATAAAAAAAAAATCTATTTATATTTAATCTTACTCACAATTTTAATAAGCATACACAATGTAAACTTTATAGAAACATTTAATAAAATTTTTATAGTGGATAAAATAAATATAAAAAGCAATATTAATAAGATAACTAATGATCGAATATATAAATCTTTAGATTATTTTTATGATTTAAATATTTTCTCAATTAATCCAGATGAAATTTCTAACATATTAAATAAATTTAATATAATTGGTGAATACAAAGTTAAAAAAAAATATCCATCAGAAATATTAATAGAACTTAAAGAAACAAATATTTTGGCTTATTTTTTCAATAATAATGAGAGAACTTACTTAGGTGAAAATGGAAAAGAAATAAAAAATATTGAATTAACAGATATCGATATACCTTTAATAATTGGTAAAGTTAATACTAGTAATTTTTTAGAATTAAGAAAAAAATTGATAGATAAAGGATTTGAGTTTGATAATTTCAAAAAATTTTATGCATTTAAATCTAATCGGTGGGATTTATTATATAAAAATAAAATTTTAATTAAATTACCAATTGATGATCTAGAAAATTCATTGAACAAACTAAAAGATATAATTGAGCAAACAAATATAAAAAATATAAAAATTATTGATTTAAGAGTTAAAAATAAAATTATTTTATCATGAGCCAATTAAACTCTCTAAAACCTATATTAGAATTTGGCTCTACTAATATAAGATTGGCCCTTTATAATGATAAAATTGTAAATAAAAACTTATTTTATGAAAAAAAAATTAGATTAAATTCTAATCAAAGTTCAAATGAAAATCACCCTGTATTCGACTTAATAATGAAAGCCGAAGCAGAAGTAGGTCAACACTTAAATGAACTAACATTAGTGCTGGACTCATCAAGTGTGCATTCTTTAGAATTTTCTATTCAACAAAAATATGAAAAAAAAATAGTTAATCAAAATGATTTAGATTACCTAATTAATGAAAGTAAACAAATTATTAAATCTTTTAACCAAGAGAAAGATATTTTGCATATAATAATTTCAAATATTTTTTTTGATAATAAAAACGTTGTAAATAATGAAATAAAATCTCAAGCTGTAAATAAAGCAACAATTGAGCTGAAATTTATTTTGATTGATAAAAAAAATTTTGAATCTGTTAAAAAGCTTTTATTAAAAAAACATATTTCAATAACCAATATATACTGTGCAAGCTATATAAAATCTTTAGGATTAATTAAAAAATTGGAAATTTATGGTAATAGTGCTTTTATAGATATTGGTCATAATAAAAGTAGTCTTTTGATTTTTGAAAATAATAAATTAAAATATTTAAATAATACACATATTGGCGGAAATCATATCACAAAAGATATTTCTAAGATTTTAAAAATTGATTATAGAAAAGCAGAGGCGGAAAAATTGAAATTTTCCAAAAAAAGTAAATCAGAGTTATCTTCTGCGGACAGTGATTTATTAAAGAAAATAATTAATTCAAGGCTTGAGGAAATAATTGAATTGCTTTTTTTTAATTGTCCTTTATTTCAAAATAAAATACTTCAAAAAGATTTAAACCTTTATTTTATTGGCAATGGATCTAAAGTATTAAATAAAAACTTTCTTACTTTTGGGCCTGATTTTAATTTCATAAGTGAGATGTCAATAATTGATGAGTTAAAAAAAGATTGTTGTGACAGTGCTCTGAGGTTCGATATAAATACTGAGAAAATACAACCAAAAAAAACAGATTTAGTCATTGAAAATAAAGGTTTTTTTGAGAAATTATTTGAGTATTTATCAAAAAAATAGCAATTTTCTGTAATATTAGTTGTTTTTAGTAAGAGACTTTTTTTTAATATAAAACTGAAATGTCTTTTTTAAATCAAAAAACAATTAAAAATAAAATATTTTTTAATGGTGTAGGTTTGCATACAGGCCAACCAGTTGAACTAAATTTGATACCATCGGAACCAAACTCTGGAATTATATTTAAAAGAGTTGATTTAAATAAAAACAATATAATTACACCTTCTTATGAAAATGTTATTGATACAACATTATGTACCACTCTATCTAATGAATATGGAACTAAAGTTTCAACAATAGAACATCTGATGGGAGCTTTATATGGAATTGGTATAGATAATTTAATCGTAGAGGTTAATTCTCAAGAGCTACCAATTTTAGATGGATCTGCAAAAATTTTTATTGAAAAAATATTATCGACAGGAATAAAATCATCATCTACTCCTATTAAATTGATTAAAATTAATAAAAAAGTAGAATTTAAAGATGGAAGCAAAAGAATATCATTAGATAAATCTAAAATTGCTTCGGAAATAGATTTTCAGATAAATTATCAAAATAAAATAATTGGAACTCAAAGAAATAAAATTAATATTTTTAGTGACGATTTAAATCATATTTTCGAGTCTAGAACATTTTGTCTATATCGAGATGTTGAAAAATTAAAAAACGCGGGTCTAGCACAGGGTGGCAGTTTAGATAATGCAATAGTTGTAGATGAAAATAAAATTTTAAATAATGAAGGGTTAAGAAATAATAAAGAGTTTGTTAATCATAAAATTTTAGATTGTATGGGAGATTTATACTTATCAGGATATAGAATTGTTGGCTCATTAATTACCTCAGAGGGTGGTCATAAATTAACAAATCAGATTTTAAGGAAACTTTTTTCAGATAAAACCAACTATACAGTTATAGAAATAAAGGAAAAAACTTTACCTTATCAAGTATTAAATAATTCTTATTTAAAATCCATAGCATAAAAATAGAAATTTTTTATATTTCTGATAATAAATAATCATATGCGATTATTTATTTTACTGATTTTTGCTATATATATTCTTTTGTCTGCTTGCGCAAAAGAGGATACATCTGTTGAAATAATTGAAAAAAAAGAAATAGATTTGCAAATGATAGATGCGTATCAAGAGGGTTTAAAAGCTCTCAATGATGAAGATGGTTTAAGTGCAGCAAAAAAATTTACTGAGGCTGAATTGTTATATCCTCAATCTGTGTGGGCCCCAAGATCTGCTTTGATGGCTGCATATTCATATTATTCTAATGAATATTATTCTGAAGCAATATATGAAATTGAAAGATTTATATCAACATATCCAAGACATCCTAGAATGGATTACGCTTACTACCTTTTGGCGGTTACTTATTATAATTCTATTGTTGATGAAACTAAAGATCTAGAATCCATAATAAAATCCAAAAAATATTTTAAACTTATAATTAAAGAATATCCTGAAACAGAATATGCATTAGACTCAAAATTCAAAATAGAATTAATAGATGAAATATTAGCGTCTAAGGAAATGTATTTAGCAAGATATTATTTTGATAAAGAAAAGTGGATACCAGCTATAAATAGATTTAAGGAAGTAGTTGAAAAATACAATGATTCAGTTTTTATTGAGGAAGCCCTTCATCGTTTAGTAGAAATTCACTATATAATTGGTCTTGAAGAAGAAGCAAAGAAATACGCTTATTTGTTAGGTTACAATTATAAATCAAGTGAGTGGTATGAAAATTCATATAAAGTTTTCAACAAAAACTATGAATCAAGGAAAAAAATTGAAAAAAATAAGTCAAAGAAGTCTTTAATTGAAAAAATTAAAACAAAAATATTTTAATGGAAAATAAAGAATCGATAAAAAAAATTTATATCGATAAAATAAAAAAAATTTTAAGACATAATGAATTATATTATTCTAAGGATAAACCTTTAATTACAGATCAAGAGTATGACAATCTTAAAAAAAGTATACTTGATTTAGAGAAAAAATATAAATATTTATCTCATAAGAACTCACCTTCAAAAAATATAGGTTTTAAACCTTCTAAAAATTTTAAAAAACAAAAACATAAGGTTCCAATGTTATCTTTATCAAATATTTTTAATAAAGAAGATTTAGAAAATTTCGAAAAAAAAATAAAAAATTATTTAGATTTTAATCAAATTCAAAAATTTGAATATAGTGTAGAACCAAAAATAGATGGTATTTCTGCGTCACTAACCTATGTAAATGGAAATTTAGAATTAGGTGTTTCAAGAGGTGATGGGTATGAAGGAGAGCTTATTACAGAAAATTTAAAAACAATTAACGATATACCGAAAAAAATTAATTTAAAAGGTTTTCCTAAAAATATAGAAATAAGAGGTGAAGTTTATATAAATAAAAGTGACTTTGAAAATTTAAAAGAAAAATTTGCAAATCCTAGAAATGCCGCATCAGGCTCTTTAAGACAAAAGGAGTCTATTGAAACAAAAAAAATTCCTTTAAAATTTATTGCATATACATTTGGTTTATTTGAAGATAATTATTTCAACAAACAATCTGAGTTTCTGAATTCGTTAGAAAAGTGGGGTTTCAAAACAAGCAAATATAATAAAGTAATATCAAATATAGATGAGTTAATAAAAAATCACGAAGCCTTTGAAAAAAAAAGATATGAATTAGAATATGATGTTGATGGTTTAGTCTACAAATTAAATAATCTTAAACTTCAAAGTAGATTAGGTTTTGTAGGTAATGCCCCTAGATGGGCGGCGGCACATAAGTTTTCTGCAGCATCTTCATTTTCAAAGATTTTAAATATTGAGATTCAGGTAGGAAGAACAGGAGCTTTGACGCCAGTAGCAAAAGTAAAACCAGTTAACATTGGTGGAGTATTAGTTTCTAATGCAACACTTCATAATGAAGATGAAATAAAAAAAAAAGATATAAGGATAGGAGATATAGTAAAAATTGAAAGAGCAGGAGATGTAATTCCACATGTAGTTTCAGTAGATTTTAATAAAAGATCTTCAAATTCAAAAAAATATAAATTTCCTAATAAGTGCCCATCATGTGGATCATATGTTGAGAAAGAATTTAATAAATATACAAAAAAATATGATGCAGTTAAAAGATGTTCATCTGAAGGGTATACATGTGAAAAAATAGCAATAGAAAAAATTAAACATTTTGTCTCAAAAGATGCATTAAATATAGATGGACTCGGAAAAAAAGTAGTTGAAAAATTTTGGGAAAAAAAACTTATACGTTTTCCACAAGATATTTTTAAACTAGATTATAATAAAATAGAAAATCTAGAGGGATGGGGATCTCAATCGACTTCAAATTTAAATTATTCGATTAATAAATCAAAAGATATATCTTTGAATAAATTTATTTATTCACTAGGGATAAGACATATAGGTCAAGAAAATGCTAAATTAATTGCTAAACATTTACAAACAAAGGAAAGTTTTTTTAAAATTGATAAAAAATATGATTTTCAAACATTTATAAATATTGATGGTATCGGAGAAATTCAAATATCATCTTTAAGAAATTTTTTTTTATTAAAAGAGAATATAAAAGTTGTAAGAGAGCTTTCAAATTACCTTAATATTGAGAATGAAACAGTAAATAATTCAGGAAAGTTAAAAAATTTCAGTTTTTTGATTACTGGTAAATTGGAAAATATGAGTAGAGCAGAAGTTAAAGCAATAATTGAAAAAAATGCAGGTAAAATTTTAAGTTCAGTTAATAAAAAATTAGATTACTTGATTGTAGGGGAAAAACCAACAACAAAGAAAGTTAATCAAGCGAAAGAATTAGGTATTAAGATTATTAATAACAGCGAGCTAATTAAACTATTAAATTAAATTTAAAAGCCAATTTTTTTCTTTTTTATTTAAAAATTTAGATATTTTACCATAAACTTCTAAATTATATTTAAGCAAATATTCTTTTTCATTTGGATTTAATAATTTTTCATTTATTAGATCTTTATCTATTGGTGCCATTGTTAAATTTTTAAATTGCAATCTATTTTTATTTTTTTCGACATAAATTAAGTTTTCAATTCTAATTCCAAATTTTCCTTCCTCATAATAACCAGGCTCATTACTAACTATCATTCCTTCTTTTAACTCTACAGAGTTAAACTTAGAAATTGATTGCGGTCCTTCGTGAACATTTAAAAAAAAACCTACACCATGCCCTGTTCCATGTCCATAATCCAAATTAATTTTGTTCAAAGCTGATCTTGCTTTTTTATCAATTAAATATCCCTTATTAAACTTATTTAAGTCATTTATCGCAACCGCTATATGCCCTTTAAGAACTCTAGTAAAAATATTTTTTACTCTTTGCGTTGGTTTTGAAAAGCATACAGTTCTTGTAACATCTGTTGTTCCATATTTATATTGACCACCTGAGTCACATAAAAATATATC
>MDTE01191458.1_pt1 | contig 16482 bp, 5 predicted proteins | sample 811231 | NCBI WGS metagenome assembly MDTE01 (sample SAMN05326651, study PRJNA326480) | marine metagenome | isolation source: seawater | place: Indian Ocean: Red Sea | collected 2010
ACAGTCGGTTCGGAAGAATAACCTGCACCAGGATTCTTAATTTGAATCTCATTCAGTCTGTTGTTTCTAACGATTGCAACTGCTTCAGCACCGAAACCACCGCCACCTTCAACGATAACGCTAGGAGCAGAGGTATAACCAGCACCAGGATTTGTGATCTTAATCTGGGACAGAATGGAGGTGTTGAACAACTGAAGGTTAACAGGGAATGTAATCTCTGGTTTCAGTGTATAGTCATGGGAATAACCATAACCAAATTCGTTGTTCTTAAGTTTTTTGATCTTACCAATATTCTTACCTGTCAGGAACACGGATGCTCCACTACCTTCCGAAGGAATGACAACTTGCAGATCTGCACCAGAACCAGTCAACTGGGGTCCAAGAATACCCTGGATCGAATCAACATCGATGCTACCTGTAGTGTATCCCTTGCCAGGATCAGTAATAACGACGCTAGTAATAGTACCAGAACCGATTTCCTCATCTACTGCAACAGTGATGCGGCAAAGACCACCTTCACCATCACCAAGGATGGGCACTTGATCATATGTACCGATAGCATACTCAGAACCACCAGATACGATATTAATACGCTCAATTTGACGGAAAGATGCAATGTCAGAGATGACGGGCAACTTCTTATAGAATCCACCCTTCGAGATCAGTTTGATACTCGCAATAGGTCCGATTGCACGCCTAGAAGTCGTGGAGTATGTGGAGTAAGGAACGTCCTGATCATCTTCGCCCACATTTGCATTTGTAAACTCAGGTTCACGATCAAGAGGGAACTTGAAGATAGTGTCGCTTTCAATTTCATTAACAACATATGTTCCATCAAACGGAGTCTTCTTAACATCCACAAATGATGTTCCGCCAACAGGAGAGTTAGCACCAACTCTAGAAGGATCGAAGTAGTACGAAATATTGGTAACTTGACCATCAACCTTGAGTTTAACGAATGGTGCATTAGTACCATCGTATACACCTGGGGTGCCTTCTCTTTCAATATTGTTGAACGAGTATTCAAGTTTGAATTCGTTATCCTGAGAGAATGACAAGTAATATCCAAGGTTGGAAGAATCACTCATATCGAAGATATAGTTGTGATTTCTTGTCAGTGTAAGAGTTGGGTGCTTGGTGTAAATTTGAACTCTAGCAATGCTGTTCTGAACAAATGCAGGTTCAGCAGCAGGAACCGCACGCAGTTTGAAAGTAAAATTCCTAGAGGAGAATACCTCTTTAACGAAGAACGAACCGTTGAAATCATTGGTTGTAAATCCTTCGGTAAACAGAATGTCACCTGCTTTGAAGTTGTGTCTAGAATTAGCAACACAGAAGACTTCATCAGATCTCGTTTGAGATGAGACCTTAATGGTCTTGTCAAGAATTGCATTGACAGTGATCTTCTTGAGTGAAGTTACGTTGTTAACCTGCAATACTGTCGGTTGGTTTTCCTTAGGATTGACAGTAACAGTGCCACCAATACTCAGACTATCATTGGCAATGAAGTTGGAATCGCTAAAGATTTCTTCGACTCGGATGGAATACCAGTTCTCATCCGCTTCAAAGTCTTTGAAAGTTGCATAATCACTCAGAGGATCAAATGTCTGAGTATGAGTCCAGGTGACAGTACCATCTGTTGCAGTCCCAGTAGTATGGGTAGGTGCAGTCTTAGATGTTCGGCCAGCAACACTACAAGTGTAGAGATTTCTACCGAAATAAACTTGATCACCGATGTCATATACAATCAGAGATTCCCAAAGAGGTTGCTTGGGTGTTGGATATGGAGTGTTGTTAAGATCAATTTCAATTGGATTGGTTGAACCCTGAGTATAATCCCAAGATACACCACCATCAGATGCATTACCCGTCTCGTGAGTAGGTTCGTTGGTGCCAGAGGTTGCAGTTGTTGTTGCGGTATACAGTTTACCGTCAGAATAGACAACAGTACCAGCAGTATATGCCTTTGCCTGCTCCCACTCTTCATATGCACGTTCTCCAACAAACGAGATACCACTGATGACATTAACCAGGGCGTCTGTTGCAGATGTGGATCTCAGTTTTTGACTTAAATCAAATGTTGCCCCTGCGGGGAAGATATTACCGATCTTGTAGGTTGTACCAACACCAGGATTTGATTCTGTACCAGTAGGTACCTCAACAATCGTACCGTAACGCTGGGTTGAACCAGCATCATTGTACTGTTGCAGGATTTCACCCTTGGTGAAACGGACATCTTGGTTCAGAGTCAAAGTTTGAACACTATCGATCTTCTGATAGCGAGCATCCTTAATATAATACTTAGGAATAACTGTGGGGTTGATTACCAACTTCTTGCCACCAGGAGATGGAACTGTTGAAGTTTTAGAACCGTAAGTAAATCCTGTATTGGTAAAGTTGTAGATACCAGTTGTCAATTGACCATTGACATCGGCATAGTCCAGAATTTGCAGACCACCTGGTCCAATATTCCAGTTAGTGATAACAGGTGCAGTCTGATTGTTGTATGTCCAATTGGTATTCTCTACAATAACTGCTTGAGTATGATTGCTCAGACCTGTCAAGGTATAAGTGCCACGCTTGTCATGGAGACGATCCAACTTAACAAGAGCAAGACTGGAATCATTGGTTCTAACCGCAATTTCTGCTTCAGGTGCAGTGAAGGAGGAACCAGTGTATTGTGCATCATCATCAACAACCAAGTCATCGATGTGACCGATGATGCTAGTTGAAGTTGTCGGTGTTTGACCACCACCAACGTAAAGTTTGTCAATACCAATGTTAGTAGTATTAGTCCACTGAGCAAGTTGAGTACCATTGCTGAAAATGGTGTATGTATAACTGCCCAGAGTTGGTTCTGCTTTTACAAGAGAAATATGTACCCATGCATTGGCAGCGAAGTTTTGCCAAACGGTAGCACTTGAAGATTCAATTGCCTCACTACCTTGGAAGTCTAGTTTGACCTTACCATAATCAGAACTACCACTGTTTCCATCGATATACAGTTTCAGCGTATTGGAAGGTGCACTACCATCATTAGGATGTGTCTCGAAGAAAATAGGAGTGCTATTTGCAGCAGTATGTACTGCAGAGTCAATATGGAACCATGCTTGCAGAGTCCACTCGGGGGTGTTCAGATCTAGATCCGTAATTGCAAAGTGGTTTGCAGCGGTATACTTCAGAGATGCCTCACCATACTTCTTAACAGCAGTATCAATCTCAGCATCAGTTGCGTTGAACAGTGCTGCTGTACCACGATTTTGCTTGGTAGTATCAAATACGTTAATAATAGTAGCAACATCCAAAGTTATGTTGCTATAACCATAACCACCAAGTTGACTGTCAGCAATGGTAAGAGTGTTATCTGCGGTGTAACCTCTACCAGTTTTGTTCATCTCAACGGTAACTGCACCGTTTGCTGCAACGTTTACATCAACAGTTGCATTTTGTCCAGTGCCACCAGAAGCAGGAATATTGCTGTAGGTAATTGCTTGCAGAGTCGCAACATCAAAAGTTAGTGATGCACCACCATAATTACCAAGTTGTGCATCAGTAACAGTAAATGTGTCACCAACCTGGAATTCTTGACCAGGATTGTCGGAGGTGACTGTCGCTGCACCTGCACCATCGATAACGATGTCAAAAGTAGCATTCTCACCACTTCCTGTTACAGAACTCGGTGTCACATCATTGTAAGTGTGACCTTGAATTGTATTAATAGTAAACTGAACGTTTGCTGCACCAGTACCACCCAAAGCAGAGTCGGGAATGGTGACAATATCGTTTACCGAGAATCCTTGACCACGGTTTGTTGGAGTGACGCTAGTGATAGCACCAACATTATCAATTACAACATCAAATACTGCATTAGTGCCACCAGTAGGTGCAACGGTCCAATCGGAAGACGTGATTCCTGTATATGTAATACCTTGAGTGGTTGCTGCTTGGAATGTAAATGCCGCACCACCTCTGTTACCCAGAAGAGAATCGTTGATGGTGATAACTTCATTTACAGCATATCCTCTACCAGGAGTCACGATACCAATGTTCGTGATTCCACCAGTTGCATCAACAGTAATGTTGAATGTTGCACCAGTACCAGATCCAGAGGTAGAAGAAGGAGATACATTGGTATAAATTGCACCACCAGATACCGACGCAACCTGGAACGTTACATCTGAGGCACCAGTATTACCAAGATCACTATCAGCAACAGTAATTGTGTCACCAACGACATAACCGCTACCAGCTTGAACAATATTAATAAAGTTAACTGCACCAGCAGAGTCAATAGTAATTTGAACAACCAGACCAGAACCGTTACCATTGGTTGTTGTGGAAATATTAGTATAGAGAGGAGGTGCCTTGATTGTGCTGACATCAAATGTCAATGCAGCAGCACCACTATTACCAAGATCAGAATCGGCAATAGACAGTTGATCACCAGGTGCATATGACAAACCTGCATTCGGGTTGTTGACCGTGATCGATGCAGCACCACCAGCAGTAATTGTTACATCAAATCTTGCATTCGTACCAACACCAGTTGTGCTAGTTGCAGGAACATTGGTATATGTTGTTGGAGCAGTGATTGTTGCAACATCAAATGTCAGCGGATTGCCGCCATTGTTACCAAGAACTGCATCTTGAATAGTTACAGTTTCATCAACTGCATATGCAATACCACCATTAGCAACCTGGACAACCGTAGCAGCACCATCACCATCGATGGTTACGTTAAATGTAGCGTTGATGCCATTAGCACTACCTGAAGATGCAACACCATTGTATTGGAATCCACCCAGACCACTTACATCAAACGTGACATTAGGAGCACCAGAGTTACCAATATCAGAGTCAGCAATAGTGAGTGTATCGCCATTCACATAACCAATACCACCAGAGTTGACAGTGATGGAAACATCGCCAGTGTTAGAAACACCAACATCAAATGTTGCATTGTTACCATTAGCACCGCCAGTTGCAGCGACATTGGTATAACTAAATCCACCAGTTGCAGCAACATCAAATGTGAGGTTGGCAGCACCACCGCCACCCAGTGCAGAGTCATTAACAGTAATCGTGTCTCCAATAGCATACGAGATACCACCACCAGTTACGGTAACTGTTGCAGCACCAGAAGCATTGACACTAATATCGAATGACGCTCCACTACCATTACCAGTAGCAGTGTAAGCTACGTTAGGATAGTTACCTTGTGTACGAGATGCATCTGCAGCACTAACGTTCTGAGTGCTCAGAAGATTACCACCACGAAGTGCATTAGCAGCACTAATGTTGGCGACCAAAGTAACACGACCACCTCTTCTGCTATCAGCAGCACTAATGGTATCTACAGTCGCAATGACGCCACCACGTCTTGGATCAGCAGCAGAGATGTTGGTTACATCATTAACAGCACCACCTCTAATCGCTTCCGCACCAGAAATATTGCTAACAGTTGCAACAGTACCAGCACGTTGAACATCAGCACCAGATTGACTACCAACTGTTGCAATTACGCCACCACGAGCAAGAGCAGCACCAGTGGAAACTGTCAGGTTACCGATATTACTTGCTCTAGCAGCATCAGCACCAGAAATGTTATTAACAGTTGCAACACCAGCACCACGAGTTGCAGATGTTCCTGTGATGCTATCGATAGATGCAATAAATCCACCATCACCAACACTACCGTTATAACGATAGGATGCGACTTGATCAGATACCTGCTTATTGGCGAAAGCAACAACGTCACCAGAGTTGTCAACAATATGATCTTGAGGGGCAAGACCAACTGTGTTTACAGACTCAATTGTAGACTGTTTCAGGACTGTTCCATCAAACTTAATGTAATGGACAGCAATCTTTCTATCGTTTTCGCTGTATTTGACATCGCTGACAAGAGTCAGATTACCAAACTCGTCAATGGTGATACCACCATGCTTGATTGATACAAAGTCAGCACTGGGAGACAGGATTTTATTGAACTCATATGTGGGTTCGTTTGCATTGATTTGTGCTCTAGGAATCTTGAACAATCCAACAGAAGAGTTCTTCTGAATAGCATTGTTGTAAAGATCAAATACACAATACAGATCATCGTATTCATCGATGATGAAACGAGGTCTCTGAGGTCTGCCACCAGTCGGGTTGATATTCTTAACGTATCTGAGTTCCAGGTTATTACCATCAAAGTAGAACTCACCCATGATCATAAAGTAGTCGGTCATGTTCAGACCAACAAACTGATAGGAAGAGTTACCCAGATAATGAATCTGATGCATTTGCTCATCATCAGACTCAGAGGAGAACTTACGCTTCTCTCTCATTTCACCATCTTCATTAAACTGAATGACCCACATGTCATCTGGATCAGGTGAATTAGTATCGGTGTAACCACAGATATAGACACGCTCATCTTCACCAAGCGTGACACCCATAGCATAGTCACGACGAGTTGTACCAGATACACCCGAAACTTCTTTCTGGTATCTTACTTGACCTTCAGCATTGTTAGCATTGTCGAAACCAGATTCATACTTAACAAGCAGAATGTCAGGAGCATAGTTTGAGTTTACGTTGTCATACTCAGTTTCACCAACAACATAGATGATATCGTTTTCAGCACGCTCATCCAGATACATCTGCTTGAAGCGAGCAGTCTTGGTTGTGCCAGTAATTGTTTCTAGAGTACGATCCCAGATCAGTGCACCAAGGTCATCAAACTTAGCAATCCATGCAGCACTGTTTCCATCAGGTTTTGTGACTTGACCACAAGCATATGTGTAACGATCCTCACTTTGGATAGTGTGGTTTACAGTTACGGTTCCATTTGCATTGGTAGTTGTCTCACCATACTCATCGAAGAAATAGCGAGTCTTCTTATAAACCTGTGGATGACTTACACGAATTTGCGGTGGATCTTCAGGATCATACGAGTTACCAGAGTTGATAATATCGATATTGGTAATTTGACCAGTTTGAGATACATCAATGTCGATAACAGCGTCCTGACCTGCAGATGTGATCAGTTCATAGGTCGGAGGAATCAGTTCATTGTAACCAACACCCTGCTGGGAGATAACAATGTCTTCAATACCAGAAACAACCTTGGTGTAGTAAGTTTTGTTGGTATTATCAGAGATAACCGCAGAACGAACAATAACTTCATCGCCCACACGAAGATCGTGATTCTCACTGGTAGTGATCTTGCCGTATACCACGTCATCTTCAATCACTTTGCTGTATGCAGAGATATCCTTACCTGCAACAGATGAAACTTCTGCAGAAGCACCAAAACCATCAGTATCAGTATTATCGAAGAAGATAACGTCTTCTACCTGATAGGAAACACCAGGGTTCTCAACAACAAATCCATCGATTTGAGCAGACTCAAACTTGGTGGTTGTCTCAACTTCGATGTCAACTCTAGACTCAGCAGATACAGTTGGGAAGTAGTCATAGATCTGCAAAGTGCTCTCTTCAGAGAGGGAGATAGTCTGCAACTGTTCATTGGAGTCAATCAGACCATCATTGTTCGTATCCTGAATTTCCAGAATCAGAGGATATCCCTCAAGTTCTGTAGTGATGGTATCGGGTTCTTTGTTGGGTTGACGATCAACATCAATGTCAACATCAGTGAAAGGATCGCGATAACGCACAACATCAGTAGGAATGTTGTCCTGAGTCGCATCCTGACTCATGTTCCAGGTATCTGGTTGTGAGTAGAACTGAGGTCCAATGATATATGGGAACAGTGCTTGACCTGCATCAGATTCATCGATAGTGACGAAATATGCATAGGTACCATCAGGATACTCAGGTGTCTTACAGAAACGACCGTTATATGGGTCAAGATCACCGAGTTGGAAAGCATACTCATAATCATCGACAAAAGATCCAGCAGGATATGTTGCCAACGGAGGACCATCACCACGAGTTGGATTCGGGTTGGAATCTACTTCGTAAACAAGAGCATTCTTCAAACGATATGAAGTACGAAGTCTTCTCAGACCACTGTTCTGATCCGTGGGATCGATGTAACCATAAGGTCCATAAATTGGGTTGCCGTCATATGCCCAACCCAAAATTGGAGAGTGCTCATTGTTGGCAGCAAGTTCTTGGAATGTTGTAGTTTGAGGATCCAAGAATACGTTGTCACCAACAACATAACGCAGTTCTTTAGGATCAACCAGGTGAGCATATTCACCACCAAATTGATTGTTATATCCAGTAAAGACATAACCTCTAGCGAAGTCGTAGCTAGAAGACAGTTCATACTGTAAGTTCTTAGTCCACTGGAATACATTAGGAGTAAATTCTGCCATCTCACCAACAGACTCCAGTCTGATTGTAGTGAGACCTTGGGTATAGTTAATACCTTTGTTCTGCAGTTGGACACTAATTACTCGACCCTTGTCTTCACCAATAGTACCAATAACTGCTTTTGCAACAGCACCGAAACCATCACCATTAATAATAACGTTAGGTGCCGTGGTGTATCCACTACCAGAGTTAATGATAGCGATGGATACAATACGACCATTAATAACGATAGGTTGTGCAAGAGCACCCTCACCAGAGTTGATCTTAATATCGGGAAGACTTGTGTATCCAGTACCACCAGAAGTCAGAGAAACCGATTGGATAGGTCCACGAACACTTGCTGTAGCAGTTGCACCTTGACCTCCACCACCAGTAATGGAGATTGTAGGTTGGGAAGTATATCCACTACCAGGTTGCTCAACCAGAACTCTACTTACAACACCACCAGTAATAACTGCTTGTGCAGTAGCACCGATGCCACCACCACCAACAACAGAAACAAGAGGTTGTGTCTTATATCCACTACCACCAGCGGTAACTTCAATTTCAAACAGTGAACCGTTTACAACAACATCTGCAGTTGCACCGCTACCACCGCCACCAGTAATTTCAATATTGGGTTTATTACCAGCATCATATCCTTTACCACCATTTGCAATATCAATGCTGGTAATAGGACCAAAACGGACGAAATCTTTAGACTTGTATGACCAGATAGAAACACCATTCACCCAAGCACCAATTGCACTATTGGGTTTAATGGTTTCACGCTTAGATACAGTTGTAACTGATCTGGGGAAGCGGAGCAATTTACGCTGGTTTCCAGGGATCAGTGCAGACCCAGTAAACGGACCAATCTTATAGTTGGGCAGACCTGTTGCTGCAACATAGACATATTCAGAGTTGAAGAACGAATTCTGAATATTGGAGGTGTATGGATTGATAGATGTGTTAATCGCACTAACATCCGACTTACCTCTGTTCAGATCAACTGAAAGAAGAATATTACCCTGAGGGATGATATCAGTCGGTGCAAGCATTTGATATGAGAAAGTATTCTCATCCAAACGTGCTGTAACTTGGAAAGTGCCGTTATATACGGTCGGGTTGGCACCATAGACCGTAACAAGGTCTTCAACCAACAAACCGTGAGGATTCTCGGTTACAATAGTTGCAGTTTGGTTATTCTGTCCACCAGGAGTTGCAGATGTAACCTTAATCAGTTTTTTGACGTTATAGAGCCAAGAAGACAGTCTTTCGTCGGTATCTGTGGAACCAAGAGCAGCAACAGTCAGTTTGTCGCCTTCCAGGTAATAAGATCCAGTATCATCGAGAACTGTACTACCTGCTTCAGCAATACCAAGGACTCGGAGCTTACATTCGGTATCAAGACCTCTATTTACGTAAATGTAGATGTCGGAGTAAACTAGAGTGCCAGGATCCCAGTCTTCAACAACTCCGTTCTTAGAACGAGTACATTCGATGAACTGGTTAAGAGAACGTTCTTTATATTGAACAACTTCCTCATCATTAATGCGAATTGTGCCGTTTCTCTCGGGCCAACCGATTGTGGAGTCAACGGTGATGATCTGATCGTTCTCACCAAGGAATTCGACCAGTTTTGTCTTATAAGGGATAACAAACTGACCCGTCAGGGTTTCTTCCGAGATTGCCAGTTCGTAAATTGTGTCTGTACCTTCGATGATCGAGATAACGTTCTCAATCAGCGCAGAGGCAGCCCTAACATTAGTATCAACCTCATCAGCAAACTGTTGGAGCTGACCATCAATCAAATTACGAGGATCACCTTCAATAAGAGTTGCACGGAGAACAGTATCGACTACCCAAGTAGCAGATGACGGAGAAATGACCTCATCTTTAGGATAGTAGACATCGATCTCTTCACCAAAGAGAATTTTGAACAAAAACTGAGTTGCAGTCTTCGTACCTTTGGAAAGGTAGAAATCACGGATCTTTTTAATGACCTGGATCGGATTTACCTTCGTATAATCAACTGTAATCGTCGGCAAATACTGACGACGGATTTTTTCAAACAGTTGACGGATAAAGAGAGTATCCAGAGAAACAATCTTTGCACCAGATGCGTGATTGCTTAATTTGAGTTCATCTTCGGTTGCGAAGATTTGATTTCCATAATTATCATAATCTACAGTGCCGCTAACACCACGAACACAACCAACCAGCGCAGAAGGCTTGTAATCCTTACCAGTGGTTGTAATATCGAAACCAGTAACCTCATCAAAACCAACATCTACAGATGCACGCGCTGCTTGGGGTTCTGCAATGAAGATTTTGGGCGGATTGTTGACATCATACCCTTCACCGAAGTTTGTGATACTAATATCAGTAATTGCGCCGTTGAAAATGGTTGCAACAGCAGTTGCACCAGTACCACCGATGAATTCACCAGCAGCGTCCTTTCTATCGTCCACAATGTAGACAGATGGTGCATCTGTGTAACCTCTGCCGCCAGTCAGCAGTTCAATATCGGTAACTGATCCAGAAGCGACAGTAACACCAAGAACTTGAGCGCCAATAGGTTGAACAATGCGTGCTCTAGGGGGAGTTGTATACCCACGACCTCTATTGGTGATTGTAACGCCAGAGACACGCCCCTCAGGCGTTAATTGGGCAACAGCAGCAGCATTGATACCACCTGCAGGAGCAGGGTCAATATAAACAGTCGGAGGGTTCTTATAACCGAATCCGTTTTTGTTTACTTTTACAGTAATGGTGTCTACAACCAAACGACCCTCACTATCAATCTGAGGATCGGTGATTTCAGCACCACCAGGGTTTTTGAAGGTTACTGCGGGGATGAAATCGTAACCAGAACCAGAATTCGTAATTTTTACGCTATTGACGGTACCAGTTGCATCGTCAACAGTAAGTTCTGCGGTTGCTTGAGTGCCATTTGCATTAGTTGGCGCACTAATCTCAATAAATGGAGGATTATACGCAGTATAACCTTGACCACCGTCAATTAATTGGATATTTTTGATGCCAGCAACCAAAGTTCGCGCAGTTGCACCTTCGCCACCAAGGTCAGAGGGGGTAACAGTTACCTTTGGCGCAAAATCGAGACGATAACCAGAACCACCGTCCTTTACAATCAGATCGACAACATTTCCGTCTTCATCAACACTGGAAACTGCGTGTGCACCGTCACCAATTGCGGGGGAGTTGTATTCTACCGATCTAATATCAAGGAATTCACTTTCACTAAGTTGTGTAGTGCGGAATTCGATATAACAACCATCATTCTTTGTGTTATAAAGAACGTAGTCCTCATAAGGACGTTGTAGTTGGTTATTGCGGTTAACAATCAAACCAACAGCAGAAACAGGAGTGTAGTGCTGAAGGTTTTTGCGAAGTTTATAGATTTTAGACCCAGTATCAGGGGCATTGTTATCCATCGTGACGATGGGTGTGTCGGCAAAACCAACCATGTACTTGATACTGGTGGATGCTGGGTTATCTGTACCCAGAATCGCTCTAGGGGGAGTTGTGAAGCGAATATCATCGCCTTCGACAACATAATCAGTAATAGGAACAAGAACTTGATCGTATACCTTGACAATCAAGTGATATGCAGAAACAGGAGCAACAGGTTCACCCAAAAACTTCAGGGCAAACGTATTCTGTGCTCCATCAAACTGGGAATATGGAGATTCCAAGAACTGTTCCTTTTTACGGAACTCATTCAACGAAATACCAGGAGTCAGAATCGCATCAGGACCACGAGTCAGCGATTCGTAGTAAATTACTTCATTATCGACGAGAACGGAACCGTCTCTTTCGATGAAACCGTCAATCGACTCAACTTCAATCAGGTCTTCATTAAAACCAATATTTTTCAGCAAAGTTGTCTCTGCTGAAAGTGTGGTAGAATCGTAAGTATCGAGATCCAGATAATGTGTAAGATTATTCAGGATATCGTACGGCTTTCCTGTTTTCTCTTGAGACTTATAGAACTCGAAGAGGAAATTTACAAACTGCTGGTCTTCTTCCCTGATAAAGTCTGGTACCTGGTACGCAACTCTATCGGAAATGTTGATGTTCTTTTGCATCTCTTATATTAGAAACAGGAATCGAACTCAGGATACGTAAACGTATCTGTCGGATAATCAATGATATTTATGTCGGTCGGACCATAGTTCCAACCGTCAAAATTGTTAGGATCGAACGGAGAAACCGTGCTATCATTAGTGTTGTAGTCGATCGGAAAGACGTTCGGGTTGAAGATTGTTGGATCCACACCAGGGGGAATCTGGATGGAAACCGAATAGGGATTCGCTGCGATCGGAAGTCTTTCCGTACCGTCAGGAGTGCCCGCAATCGCAACAGGTCCAACGCAAACTTTTCCAGTTGCATAGTCAACAGTACCAACACTGTTGTTCAGGATAATCTCTTTCTCATTTCTGGTTGTGACCAAAAGGAGATTACCTCTACCATCGTCTCTGATATTCACAGGGACCAAAGTTTCAACGTCTTCTGTAGTAGTTGACTCTGCAATCTGTTGGGTAGACAGACCTTGACCAACAACATCTACAAGTTGATCTGTATATCCAGTAGCGTAAAACGTACCAGACTTAACTGTTGAATATGTAGGTGCACAACTACCCCCCGTTCCATTGTCACCATCAGGAGGCGTACCTGCCAAATCACCTGGGTTATGGATTGGGTTGTTAAAGTCTAAACACTGAGTAAATACAGTTCCAAATGTAAACTGGTCGAGATTTTGACCCAGAGTCAATTGAGTGACACTACCAGAAATTGCATCATCGGTATTGTCAATCATATTGTTATATTTGGACCCTTCAACACGACCACCAAAACGATTTGGTTTACCAGCAGCATTAAATTTATCAATGTTGCGAAGAAGGTCGGTTCTCAGTTCAGAATCACTCTTGGTAGTTTTATTACCATCGTAATATGCCCAGGTTTTAGGGATGATGTAGTATTCAATCGGATCGGTAATGACTGGTTCGATTGATGCCATCGAATACTTCAGAAGATCATTCTTGATATTCTGTTTAGTAGTCGCATTCAGTTTATTACCTGCTTTAGATCGGATAGCGATGAACACTTTTCCGTAAATGGGCGGATTCAACTTCTCACCACCATACGCAGTGATGGATGCAGCTTGCGGATAGATGGTGGATGTGATGTATTCGTAATCTGCCTCTGTAACTGCTCTATTCTGAGTAGCAAACGCTCTAGGAGCATTAAATTTGATACTCAGGGGTGATTCCCTAGACTCACCATCTTGAGCGGCGTCTAGGGTCGTTACAACGATGTTCTGAGGGGAGATTGCACGTCCCTCGCTATCAACGATAACACCAGTAAATGCAAAGTCTGAACAACCGTTTGCATCCGCACCAGCAGTACGAACATAACGCATTTCAATAACTTCACCATCAACCAGTTTACGTCCAAGAACACCATCACCAAAGATGGTCTTATATCTGAGATCATCAACTTCCTCAAGGAAGTAGACACGACTGTTTGAATCCAGATTGACGACGTTTTTGGAAGTAGAGTATTCGTCAGTTTGTGCAGACTGAACATTAGGTCGCACAAAAACACGCAAGAGTTCTGTATCTACGTTATCTGAAGGAATAACGTAATCTTGCTTCTTAGTATCGTCTACCTGATAGGTAAACGTGAGCATATTGCCTTGATAAAACACCAGTTTGTCGAACTTGGCAAGTCCAGTCTGCGGATCTACAGTAACCTGCACATCATTCAGCACGCAGAACACAAACGTATCAACAACGTTGCGCGAAATAAACACATCACCCTTCCTTAGGGTACATGTTTGTGGGAAATCTGCGGAATTACCTACTGCTTGGGTTTGTACTGAGATCGCGACACACGCCTTTGCCGCTTTAATCGATCTTGGTGTATAATTTAATTGCTTTGCGATGCGGACAATGTTATCTCTAACAGTCGCAGATTCAAGGAATGTTTCATTCAACGCCATGTTTGCGTTGAATGCGGTATAGTAAGTATTATATGCTAGAATATCAATCAGATAAGCAGCACTAGATCCCTCAAAGTCGTAATCACTAAACTCGTTACGAGTCCTGAGGTATGATTTGATTGACTCTCTGATTTCGTTAAAATCAAGAGCAGTTAATTGTGAGGGTACGGCTGGCATGTTATGCTCTCTCTAAGAGGAAGTCTACGGTTTGGGCTATAGTTTGCCCCGTAATTCGATAATCTATTTCAACTGAAATTGCGTTAATATCCTCACGCCCTTCAATTCGTACATCTGTCAACTCTACACGCGGTTCTAGGCGGTCGATGACGTTATAGATTTCGGTCTTCATCTCTTCAACCAAAAACACATCAAAGGGTTCAAATAGTAACCCCTTGATGCGTGACCCTATGGCTGGTTGAAATGGACGCTCACCGAAGGTGGTGAGCATCAGATTTCTAATCGATTGTTTGATTGCGTTATCGTTCCTCACAATACCAAAGTCCTTAGTATTTGGATTAGCGTTAAATGAGATCGCTAGATCTTTGAACGCTCTACTAAGAGTTTTTTCTGATCGGAACCTATAAGCAGGCATTAGGATTCTTTAGGTTTAGTTGATCTCTCACGACGCTTTTGCGCCATATTTAGATATTTATCAGCTTTAGGATCAGTTATTAAAACCATACCTGATTGAACAAAATCTTTGCTTTGATCGGGAATGGGATTGTTAGCCATGATTCTCCTGATGATCGAAGGTTGGGGGGTGAAAAGCACAATACTCATTGAAAGTGATTTTCATTTCTTTATTTGTCAGATTGCAGTGATCTGCTGCCTTGGGTAGATTCCATTTAGCAGACCACAGCATTTCCATTGCTTCTCGGGTTTCTGGTCTCATTTGCCCTGCCCACGGTAACGCTTCTTCTTGGCGTTACGTGAAGATGCAGCATACTTGGTGTGCTGCCCTGCTCCCTGTCGTGTCTTTTTGGGCCTGCTTTCAACGAAAGAGGAGCCAGAGAGGGATTTGGATCGAGTTGCCATTTATAAAGGGGTTAACGACATATTTAGTATAGCACAGTTATGACGCTAGAACAGTCGCAGATCCCCAAGCAACAACAGATGAACATGGATATGACCATCCAGGGAATCCGACGCCCAAAGGATCCAGGATTCTACCGATGGGGAGTTTCAGGGCAAACACAGTCAACGTTGTGGTGAAGAGAACTCTAGGGTGCCCAACTCCACCAGCATCCTCAATGGTTAGCGTAGAACATGGTATAGGTGTTGGTATGGGACATACTGACTTACCGCAAGGACACCAATAGATGATAATATTTGTACACACACTAATGTGCGGTGTAAATACATCACCCAAAAGCATGATGGGTAGAAAATGCACAAGCACTGTCGCCCTAAGTGGATTGAGTGCGCTCAAAGGGATTAGTGGAGTGGGTGGCCACCAGCATGTAAACTCTTTAACCTTAATTGTGTAAGGAATTGGCGGACTGCCACAAGTTTGGTGACTGTGAATGGTAGGTGGCAAGCAAAGACCATGCCCACTACACGGTAGACCGTTGTGGAAAGCAACAGGTTTTAGGAATCCATATGCCATTAGAATCCACCTCCAATAACATCAGCAATATTTTGTGACCCACCATACTCAACATCACACTCTGAGAAGTATGGGTTGCCCAGATATTGAACTGCCTTTGCGTATGTTTGTGTTGTACCAGTCAAGTAATTCCGCACTCGTACCTCTCCATCATATGGACCCATGATCATTTTATTGTCACTGGTGATTCTTCCAGGTTGAATTGCGATTGCTACATCCATAACATCATGAACTGCCGCACAAATACTCATAAGTGGTGCCACATTATTGTAGGTATCTCCTGAAATGCCATCACCATCGGCATCATATCCGCAATATACGTCTAAAGGACCATCGTTGGCAGCAACACCGCGCACATATGTATCCCAACACTCGTTAGGAGGTTGTCCACCCGACCATGGTGCCGCAGCAATACCCGTATAATTATAGGATGCCGATGTTCCAGAACTTCCAGGGTTATAACCAGGTTGCCCTGGGGTACCAGAAGGCGGAACGACCGTAGATTGCAAGATCCATGAGACTGAAAGTCCTGGACTATATG
>MDTE01075397.1_pt1 | contig 16480 bp, 15 predicted proteins | sample 811231 | NCBI WGS metagenome assembly MDTE01 (sample SAMN05326651, study PRJNA326480) | marine metagenome | isolation source: seawater | place: Indian Ocean: Red Sea | collected 2010
ATTTTCAAAAATATATATTCTAGAATGTTCAAGAAATTTATCAATTACACTAATAACTCTTATATTCTCACTTAAACCATTTATTCCAGGAATCAAACAGCAAACTCCTCTTACTATTAAATCTATTTTTACTCCTGAAGTACTAGCTTGATACAATTTGTCTATAATTTTGTAGTTAGTTATACTATTTAATTTCATTCTTATTCTTGCAGGTTTTCCATCTTTAAAATTATTGATTTCATTGTCTATTAATTTTAAAAAAGTAGAATAAGTTGAATGAGGAGAAACAATTAAATGTTTATATTTTTTCATTTTGAAATTAACTTTTAAAAAACTAAAAACTTTATTTACTTCTTTTAAAATTTTTTGGTTAGAGGTAAACAATGTAAAATCAGTATAAACTTTTGCAGTTGATTCATTAAAATTTCCTGTGCTTAAAAAACCAAATCTTATATTTTTTTCATTGATTTCTTTCTCAATCACACAAATTTTACTGTGAACTTTTAGTCCAGGGACACCTAAAATAATTTCAACTCCAGCTGCACCCAAAAGCTCAGTAAATTTTATATTATTTTCCTCATCAAATCTTGCTTGTAATTCAATTTGGACAGTTACTTTTTTCCCATTTTTCGCAGCATTAATTAAAGAACTAATAACATTTGACTGTCTGGCTAATCTATAAAGAGTGATTTTAATAGTTTTTACATCAGGATCTAAAGCGGCATCCCTTAAAAATTTAACAACATAGGAAAAAGTATGGTATGGAGTATATTGTAAAAAATCATTTTTTAATAAGTGTTTCAGCAAATTTTTTTCAAGATTATAACCTTTAATATTCAATGGTTTATTCTTTTTATATAATAAATCATCTCTATTTAAACTTGGAAAATACATATAATCTCTTCTGTCATGATATCTCCCACCAGGTATTAAACTGTCAAATGAAGATATACCTAATTTATTTATGACAAACTTTAAAGCTTTTTTTGAAATATTTTTATCATAAACTAATCTAACAGGGTCACCTGTCAGCCTGTCTTTAACACTTTCTGTAATTTTATTTATATAACTTTTACTTAAATCAGAATCAAAATCTAATTCTGCATCCCTAGTTATTTTTACCATATGACTTACTATATTTTTATAATTAAACATATTAAAAATCAAATGAAAATTGAATCTGATTAAATCATCTAATAACATTATATATTGAATATTGTTATTTTTTGGTAGGACGATAAATCTATCAATATCTTTAGGTATTTCAATTAGAGCATACAAATATTTTGAATCATAGGATGAATGATTTAATTCAATTTCAGCAACAAGAAAAGCTCTATTGTCACTAAAATCTTGCTTAATTTTATTTGAGAGGATTATTGTAACTAGTGCAGGACTAACATTTCTAATAAAAAAATCATTTAAAAAATCAAATTGCTCTGGAACTACTTGTTTTTCATTTATGAAAAAAATATTTTCATGCTTTAATTCTTCTTCAATTGAATTAAGTATCATCAAACTTTCTTTTTGCTTTTTTATTACAATAGATGTTATTTTCTCTAATAATTCTTTAGCCTCAGTTCCTAATGCTTTTTTTCCAGATTTATCGGAAAGTGCAATTCTTTGAACTGTTGCATATCTTACTTTAAAAAATTCATCAAGATTATTTGAAAAAATGCCTATAAACCTCAATCTTTCAAGTATAGGAACACTTTTTTCAGCAGCCTCCTGTAATACCCTTGAATTAAAATCAAGCCAACTTATTTCTCTATTTATATATTTCGTTTTATTCATTTATCAGCTTTTCCTAGTAATTTGAAAAGATTTTCCTTTTTTAACCCTACCCCATTTGTGTTCATTAAAAGATATAGATACAATACTTGACGTTGGCATATGAATAATTTCTTCATTTGAAAAAAAATTTGCAGCAGATGTAAATGCAGGATTATGACCAACTAAAATAACTTCATTTATTGAATCATTTAGATTATATACAAACTTAATAATTTCATCTACGTTAAAAGTGTATAATTTATTATTAATTTTTATATTATTATATGTGAAATTAATGGAGGAGGAAAATATTACACATGTGCTAATTGCTCTAACTGCTGGGCTTGTAATTATAAGTTCAACTGATTTAAAAATTTTATTGAATTTTTTTCCAATTTTTATAATATCATCAACACCTCTTTTATTTAAAGGACGATTAATATCACTAACATCCAAGTCCCAGGATGATTTTGCATGTCTTAAAAAAAATATTTTTTTATTCATGGAGCCAATCTATAATTAATCCATTCACTATTTTCATTTAATACATACTCAATTCTATCATGTAGTCTATTGGGTCTTCCCTGCCAGAACTCAAAAATACTTGGCTTGACTATAAAACCACCCCAATAGTTTGGCCTTTTGATATTATTTTCACTAAAACTCTTTATTTTCTTTTCTAGAAATAATCTATTGGGTATAATTTGGCTTTGCGGAGAAATAATTGCTCCAATTCTACTTCCTAGAGGTCTTTCATTAAAATACTTTTCTGATTTTTGATCAGAAATTTTAAATGCATTGCCTGTTATTAATATTTGTCTTTCAAGACTTGGCCAAAAAAAGGAAAGTGAAACTTTAGAATTAAGTTTTATTGATTCACCTTTTCTACTATTATAATTTGTATAGAAAATAAATCCATCAATACCAAATTCTTTTAAAAGAACAACTCTTGCCCTGGGGAAACCGTTAGAGCTAATTGTTGAAAGACTCATTGCATTAGGTTCATCAATCAACTTGTCTTTACAAGCATCTTTAAACCATTTTTCAAAAAAATCAAATGGTGTTTTTTCAATATTTATATCATCAATATATTTTTTTTCGTACGATTTCCTTAGTTTACCAATATCTTTACTTTTCATTAAAAATAATTTATTACAAAAATAAATTAAAATTCTAAAACTAAACCCTCATAGGCCAAGTCAACATTTTTAAAAATTTTAGAGGATTCATCAATAAATTTTTCGAGATTCTTATATCTTGAAGAAAAATGACCAAGTAGTAATTTTTGACAATTAGCCGCTTTTGCAATTTTAGCTGCATCAGATGCGGTACTATGTAATGTTTTTTTTGCTATATCATTATCTATCTCAAGAAAAGTAGATTCATGATAAAGTAATGTTACATTATTTAGTAGACTTATTATTTCCTGATGATAACATGTATCGCTACAAAAGGCATAACTACTATTTTTTGGTTCTATTACTAGTTCACGATTCATTATTTTTGATCCATTATTAAGAATAATATCCTCGCCATTCTTAATTTTACTAAAATCAGTGTAATTAATTGAATGTTTTTTAATATTATTCATATTGAGTTTTTTTTCTTTATGTTTTTCAACAAACAAAAATCCATTGGTATAAATTCTGTGTCTTAAAGGTATTGTTTTGACTTGAAATTTCTCATTTTTTAATATTGAAACACTTTTTTTTGATTCTAATTCATGAAAATTAATTTTAAAATCAGTCCAAGAATTTGAATATTTTAATTGTAAATCAATTATTTCTTTGAGACCTTTAGGTCCAAATAAGTTGAGATCATTAGATCTTCCATAAAGCCTAAAAGTGCTGATTAATCCAATTAAACCGAAAAAATGATCTCCATGAAGATGTGAAATAAATATGTTTTTTATCCTACTGAATTTAATTTTCATCTTTCTAAGTTGCATTTGAGTACCTTCACCACAATCAATCAAAATTAAATCTCCACCAATCTCTAATATTTGAGATGTTGTATGAAAATTATTTCTTGGAGATGCCGAATAACAACCTAAAATAGTTAATTTCATAATTTATAAATATCTCTTTCAATTCTATCAAATTGAATTAAATCTTTAGCCTCTTGTAATGTAGGAGTGATTTTGAATTGTTCAAATTTAGACGAGTTAATAAAATCATTGCAAACAATTACAAGAGATTTATTGAACTCTTTAATTTTTTTATCTAAAATTAATAATTCAGAATATATAAAATTTAAAAAATCATTATTGATAATAATTATCAAATCATTTTTTTTATTTAAAAAAGCAGTGTTTTTACCAAAAAAATTTTCTTGATACTCATTTTGATCAAAAAAAATTATTAGAGTGTTATCTAAAATTTCATTTTTCATATCTCTAAATTAAAAGTTTTGAGGCTAGCAAATACGTAATAGCCATTCTTATTGCAACACCATTTTGAACTTGATCTAAAATTACCGACTGGCTTGAATCAGCAAGAGAAGATGAAATTTCAACACCTCTGTTGATTGGACCAGGATGAAGAATAACGAATTTTTTATTTAATTCTTTTAATTTTAATTCATCTAATCCATAAAGGTTTGAATATTCTCTTATACTTGGAAAATATCTTTGATTCATTCTTTCATTTTGAATTCTAAGTACATTAATAGCGTCACACCATTTTAATCCTTTATTTAAATTAATTTCATAAGATACTCCAAGTGTCTCAATATCCCTTGGAATTAAAGTTTTAGGACCACACAACTTGACTTGAGCTCCTAATTTAACTAAAAGAAAAATATTTGATAAAGCGACTCGGGAATGCATTATATCTCCGAGGATTAGTATTTTTCTATTAGTTAACTCTCCAAATTTTTCAATAAGGGAATAAGCATCTAATAGTGCTTGTGTTGGATGTTCATGAGTTCCATCACCAGCATTTATTATGCAAGAATTTACTTTTTTTGATAAATATAAAGCTGCTCCTGGAGCTGGGTGTCTGAGTACTATCATATCAACTTTCATTGCTAAAATATTTTTTACTGTATCTACTAAATTTTCCCCTTTAGATATTGAAGATTGATTAGCTGAAAAATTAATTACATCAGCACTTAATCTTTTTTGAGCAAGCTCAAAAGAAAGCTTTGTTCTTGTACTATTTTCAAAAAATAAATTTGCAATTGTAAGATCTCTTAAACTTGGAACTTTTTTTATTGGTCTGTTTATTACTTCTTTAAAATAATCAGCAGTTTTAAAAATTAAATTTACATCAGAATAATTTAAATATTTGATTCCTAACAGGTGATTAACACTTAAGTTTCCTTTTATCATTAATTGTTTATTAAATAAACTGAATCTTCATTCTCATTCTCTTTCCAATTTACTATTACCCTATTGTTCTGAATAGAATCAACCTCAAGTCCAATATAATTTGGCTGTATAGGTAATTCTCTGCTGAATCTTCTGTCAATTAAAATTAGCAATTCAATTAACTTTGGTCTTCCATAAGTCTCAATTGCAGTCAAGGCAGCTCTTATACTTCTCCCTGTGTACAAAACATCATCAATCAAAACTACTGATTTTGACTCAATTTTAACATTTATATCAGAAATGTTAGGGTTTAATGGTTTATCATTTCTTCTAAAGTCGTCTCTAAAAAAAGTTATATCTAGTAGACCATAACTTATATTTTTGCAATTATATTTATTCTTTAATAATGAAATTATTTTATTTAAAAAATAAACACCTCTAGGTTGTAAACCTATTAAAACAGTATTTGAAAAATCATTGTGATTCTCTATTAACTGGCAAACCAACCTATTAGTAAGAATATCTAACTGATTTGAGTTTAAAATTATTTTACTTGACATAACTGAATATTATTAAACTTTCATCATATCAAAATTGATAACAAAATTAAACAATTATTTCATCTTTTTTTTCAATTCTACAAGTGCATCAATATCTCCTAATGTACTTTTCTCATTGGTTTCTGAAATATTACTCTTACTTTTTTTATTTAATTTACTTTTGTCCTTTGTCTTAAAAGTAGCTGTGTGTGATGCAACTACCCTTTTAAACTCTTTATTAAACTCAATTATTTTAAACTTAGCTTTTTCATCGACAACCAATTTAGAACCGTCAACTTTTTCCAATAATCTGGAAGGGACAAAAGCTGTAATATCTTCATTAAGACTTATAGTTGCACCTTTATCCACAATAGCTAATATTTTAGATTCATGAATTGAATCAAGAGTAAACTCCTTTTCATATTTATCCCATGGATTGTCAATTGTTTGTTTGTGTCCTAAACTAAGTTTTCTAGAATTAGCATCTAATTCTAGAACTAAAACTTCAATTTTGTCATTTATAGTTAAAAATTCAGATGGATGTTTGATTTTTTTTGTCCATGATAAGTCAGAAATATATACTAAACCATCAATACCCTCCTCTAATTCTATAAAAACTCCAAAATTTGTAAAATTTCTAACTATTCCACTGTGTTTTGAACCAATTGGATATTTTTCAGTAATGTCTGTCCAAGGGTCTTTAGTTAGTTGTTTAATTCCAAGTGACATCTTTCTTGATTCTCTGTCTAAAGTTAAAACTACAGCTTCAACTTCGTCACCAACAGAGACAAAATCTTGAGCCGATCTTAGATGAGTAGACCAAGACATTTCAGATACGTGAACCAATCCTTCAACCCCATCTTCAATTTCAATAAAAGCTCCATAATCAGCAATTATTACTACCTTTCCTTTAACTTTAGATCCTTCCTTTAAATCATCACTTAACTTATCCCATGGATGAGAACTTAGCTGTTTTAGACCTAACTGAATTCTAGATTTATTATCGTCAAAATCTAAAATAACCACTTTCAATTTTTGATCTAATTCCAATATTTCACTCGGATGATTAATCCTAGCCCAAGACAAGTCTGTAATATGGATTAAGCCATCAACTCCACCTAAATCAATAAATACACCATAAGAAGTTATATTTTTAACAGTTCCCTCAAGTACTTGACCTTTTTCTAGTTGACCTATTATTTCTTTCTTTTGTTCTTCAATATCTGCTTCAATCAAAGCCTTGTGAGATACAACTATATTTTTAAATTCATGGTTAATTTTAACAACTTTAAATTCCATGTTTTTATTAACATATTGATCATAGTCACGAATCGGTTTGACATCAATTTGTGAACCCGGAAGAAATGCCTCAATTCCAAAAACATCTACAATCATTCCACCTTTGGTTCTACATTTAATAAATCCATCTACTATTTCGCCTGTTTTATTGGCTTCATTTACTCTATCCCAAGCTTTAATTGTTCTAGCTTTTCTATGAGATAAAACCAATTGGCCGGTTTTATCCTCTCTTGTATCAACTATTACTTCAACCTTATCACCAACTTTTAAGTCGGGATTATATCTAAATTCATTTAAAGAAATAACACCTTCAGATTTAGCATTTATATCAATAATTGCTTCTTTATCAGTCATATGAATAACAATTCCTTCAATGACATCCTCATCGGATGTATCAACAAAATTTTTGTTTATAAGTTTTTCAAATTCATCTAGTTTTTTTTGATCTATAAGATCAATACCCTCCTCATAATTATGCCAATTGAAATTTGATAAAAATTCTTGATTAGAATTAGACTGAAGAGTAGATTTTTTGGTATCTATTTTTTTTATTTTTTTTTCTTTTGGAATATTTTTATCAACGACTAATTTCTTATTTTTTGCTTCTTTTTTAACAACAGAAGAGGATTTTATTTTAACAGCAATTTTGGGTTTTGCCTCAGACTTAGTCTCTTTAACTTTAGAATTTGAAGTCTTACTTTTAGACTTTAATTCAACAACCTTTTTTTTCTTATCAGTTGATTTAGCCATAAAATAAACATTTGTATTCTATTCGATCAAAGAGTTTTCAAGGTATCTCATAGAAGATGTTAAAAATCACTTAAATGTACATTTGACCCTTTTTAACCTAACAAATGCTGGCAAATTTAATATTTAATTTTGATTATATAGCTAGTTTTATTCAAATTTTGATATTTGAAGTTTTTTCAAAGGCTTTTAATAATTATATTAGTGTGTCATTACATCATAAATGAAAGAAAATTTAGTTTTAAAAATTCATCCTGAAGACAATGTTTTAGTTGCTTTAAGTAATTTAAAAAAAGGAACAAATATTTCCTTCAGTAATTCCGTATACAAATTGAATGAAACAGTTAAGTCAAAACACAAATTTTCTATAAAAAAATTGGATATTGGAGAATATATATACATGTATGGAGTAATAGTTGGGAAAGCAAAAAAAAAAAATTTTAATTGGCGATTTGATTAGTCAAAAAAATATAGAACATTTTGTTGAAAATTATAGTTTACAACAATTTGTAGAAAAAAATATATGGTTAAAACCAGATATCTCAAAGTTTAAAAACCTTACCTTCAATGGATATTATAGGTCAAACGGTTCAGTAGGAACTCAAAATAATTGGATTGTAATCCCTTTAGTCTTCTGTGAAAATAGAAACGTTGATTTAATGAAAAGAATTCTATTAAAGAAGCTTGGTTATGAAAAAAATGATTATGAGTATGATGTTGATCAACTTATAAGTGATTATAAATCTGGTATATCAACTGATAAATTACTTGAGAAAAACATAATAAAAACTGATAACTTTAATTTAAAAAATAAGTTATTTAAAAATGTTGATAGAATTCAATTTTTGACTCATGATGGAGGTTGTGGAGGTACAAGATATGATGCCAATTCACTTTGTATGTTACTAGCTGGGTATATAAACAATCCTAATGTGGGTGGAGCTACTATTATCAGTTTAGGTTGTCAAAATGCACAAATAAATATTTTAAAAAAATATATAAATAAAATTTCTCCTGATTTTAAAAAACCTATCTACTATCTTGAGCAACAACAAAGCAAATCAGAAAAAGAATTTATAGCCGAAGCAGTTAAAAAAACTTTTGTTGGTATTATCAAAATTAATGAAATAAAACGTGAGCCAAGTCCATTAAATAAGCTTGTAGTTGGTCTTGAGTGTGGTGGGTCTGATGGATTTTCTGGTATATCTGCTAATCCAACTCTAGGGTTGGTTTCAGATATTATTGTTGCTCTTGGTGGTAGAACAATTTTATCTGAATTTCCAGAATTAAATGGAGTTGAAAAAGAATTAATAAAAAGATGTAATAATTTAAAAAATGCTGAAAAATTTGTAAGTATTATGCAATCATACAAAAATTGGGCTGAAAAATTTGAATCTGGTTTTTTTGATAATCCTTCTCCAGGAAATATTAAAGATGGGCTTATAACAGATGCTATAAAATCTGCTGGAGCAGCAAAAAAAGGGGGGATATCCCCAATAGTTGATATTTTAGATTACGGGGAACAAATTAAAGAAAATGGTCTTAGTTTATTATGTACTCCTGGAAATGATGTTGAATCCACCACTGGATTAGCTGGATCAGGAGCAAATATAATTCTATTTACTACAGGCCTAGGTACCCCAACAGGAAATCCAATTACTCCTGTCATTAAAATTTCATCAAACTCAGGTTTATACAATAAAATGAAAGATATAATTGATTTTGATTGTGGAAAAATTATTGACGGAAAGTCTACAATCCAAAAAACTGCGGAAAAACTTATTTATTATATCATAGAAATAGCAAGTGGAAATAAAATAACAAATTCAAATAAATTAAATCAAAACGACTTTATTCCTTGGAAGAGAGGAGTTTCATTGTAAATGGAAAAATTTAAATTAATAAATAAAGTAGCTGTAATAACTGGAGGTTCTAGTGGAATTGGAAAATCAATAGCTTTAAATTTTATTGAGAGTGGTGCAAAAACTTTTGTTTTAGACATTAATAAAATTAATAATGAAGATTTTAAGTTAGATTCTGCAAAAAATAAAAATAATCTTCATTTCATAAAATGTGATGTTTCAAAATATTCTGAAGTTAAATATTGTTTTAATAAAATTTTAAAATTAAACAACATAGACATATTAGTTAATAGTGCTGGAATTGCACATATTGGAAATATTGAATTAGTTACTGAGAAAGATATGGATAAGATTTATAATGTTAATATTAAAGGTATATTTAACTGCATAAAATCAAGTATAAAAAATATGAAAACTCAAAAAAGTGGTGTTATAATTAATATTGCATCAGTTGCATCTTCATTAGGTATTTTTGACAGATTTGCCTATTCAATGAGTAAAGGGGCTGTTCTCACCATGACATATTCTATTGCTAAAGATTATTTAAAGTATAATATTAGATGCAATTCAATATCACCTGCTAGGGTTCATACGAAATTTGTGGATGATTTTATTAAAAAAAATTATAAGGGTAGAGAAAAAGAAATATTTAAGAAGTTGTCTTCTAGCCAACCTATTGGAAGAATGGCCAAACCAGAGGAAATTGCCAACCTTGCATTATTTCTTGCATCAAATGAGTCAAGCTTTATAACTGGATCGAATTATACAATAGATGGTGGGTTTACAAAATTAAATGGTAATTAAAGTTTATGATATGAAATTAATTAGATTTGGAAATTTTAATCAAGAAAAACCTGGAGTGATTTTATCAGACGGAGTTAAAATTGATGTGTCAAATTTTATTGATGATTACAATGAATTTTTTTTTGAGAATAATGGTATCAAAAAATTAAAAGATTGGGTTTCAAAAAATAAAAAAAATTGTCCTAAAGTTGGTGATAAAATTAGATTAGGTGCACCTATATGTAGACCTTCAAAAATAGTTTGTATAGGTCTCAATTACAAAAAACATGCTATTGAAAGCGGGATGGGGATTCCCGAAGAACCTGTTATTTTCTTTAAATCTACAACTGCAATTGTAGGTCCCTATGATAATGTAATTATACCTAATGATAGTAAGAAAACTGATTGGGAAGTTGAATTAGCAATTGTTATAAAAAAGAAATGCTTTAACATTACTAAGAGTGAATCTGATGAATTTATTGCAGGATATTTAATTCATAATGATATAAGTGAAAGAAGTTATCAATTGGAAAGAGGTGGTCAATGGGTTAAAGGTAAAAGTTATGATTCATTTGCACCACTTGGACCATATCTAGTTACCAAAGATGAAATTAAAGATCCTAACAAACTTAAGTTGTGGCTTAAATTAAATAATATCACAATGCAAAATAGCTCCACCAAAGATTTCATATTTGATATTAATGAAGTTATAAGTTATGTTAGTAGATTTATGACCTTACTACCAGGAGATATAATTTCGACAGGAACGCCATCTGGAGTTGGTTTAGGTCAAACACCACCCTTATATCTAAAAAATAATGACATTATGGAACTTGGAATTGAAGGTTTAGGTATTTCAAGACAGATTTGTAAAAAAAAATGAGAATTGATAGTCACCAACATTTTTGGATTTACAATAAAAAAAATCATCAATGGATTGATGATTCAATGAAAAAAATTAGAAAAAACTTTTTACCTTCTAAACTAAAACTAGAACTAAAAAAAAATAAGATTGATGGATCAGTGCTTATTCAAGTTGATCAAACTGAAGAAGAAAATTTTTTTTTATTAAATCAAGCTTCTAATAATTCTTTTATAAAAGGTGTTGTTGGATGGATAAATTTAAGAGATAATAAGTTATCTGAGAAGCTTGATTATTACTCCCAAAATCCAATATTTAAAGGTGTTAGACATATAGTTCAAAGTGAAAAAGATGATTTTTTTTCTAATCAAAGATTTCGTGATGGAATTGCTCAGCTATCAAAATTTAATTTAACATATGACATATTAATTTACCCTAGACATCTTTTAAGTACTATAGAAATGGTAAAAAAATTACCTAATAATATTTTTATTTTAGACCATATAGGGAAACCCAAAATTTCTGGAGAAATTGACATAAAATGGAAAGAAAATATTATGGAGCTTTCAAAATCTGAAAATGTTTATTGTAAAATTTCAGGATTAGTTACTGAGTGTGAACAATATAAATGGAAGAATGTTGAATTTAAACCATATCTGGATCATATATTAAATTGTTTTGGAACAAAAAGAGTGATGTTTGGTTCAGATTGGCCTGTATGTTTAGTAGCTGCTGATTACAATAATGTAATTTCAATTGTAAAAAAATATTTTAAAAACTTCAGTAAAAATGAACTCAATCAATTTTTTGGACTAAATTGTATTAAAGCATATAATATTTAATATGAATCTAAATTTAAAAAATAAAGTAATTATTGTAACTGGTGGATCCAAAGGAATAGGATTTGGTATTTGTATGGGACTTATTAAAGAAGGAGCAATTCCACATATTGTTGGAAGAAAAATCAATGACATTAAAAGTGCAATTAAAGTCTTAAATGCAGAAGGAGGTAAATCAACTTATTCTATTGCAGAACTTACAGATGAAGTTGCTTGTAAAAAATCAATTTCAGAGGTAATAAAAATTCATGGTAGAATAGACGGATTGGTAAACAACGCAGGTGTTAATGATAGTGTAGGGCTCGAAAATAATTCACCAACTGAATTTATTGATTCATTAAAAAAAAATCTTGTTCATTATTTTACAATGACCAAATATTCACTAAAATATTTAAAGAAAAGCTCTGGATCTATAGTAAATATAGGATCTAAAGTATCATTTACAGGTCAAGGAAACACCTCTGGTTATGCTGCAGCTAAGGGGGGTATTAATTCTTTGACAAGAGAGTGGTCATTAGAATTATTAAAATACTCAATTAGAGTAAATACAATAATAGTTGCTGAATGCTATACACCACTATACAAAAAGTGGATTAAAACTTTCCCAAATCCTGAACAGAAACTTGATGAAATAAATAAAAAAATACCACTGGAAAATAGAATGACTACAGTTGAGGAGATCGCCAATTCTACCGTTTTTTTATTATCTGAAAAATCAAGTCATACAACGGGTCAAATAATGTTTGTTGATGGCGGTTATACACACCTAGATAGATCTCTTTAATAAAATGGAAAAGAAATCTATAAAAATTCTAGATAAGAAAAATTTACTTCCGTTTGTATTAGTTTCATCTTTATTCGCTCTGTGGGGATTTGCTAATAATTTAACTGACCCTATGGTCCAAGCTTTCAAAAAAGTATTGGAACTATCAAATTCAGAGGCAGCTTGGATTCAAATGGCATTTTATGGGGGTTATTTTAGTATGGCTTTTCCAGCAGCATTACTTATGAAAAAATATTCTTATAAATTGGGAATCATAATAGGCTTATCTTTTTATTCTATTGGAGCATTGCTATTTTACCCTGCTGCAGTCACTGAAAAATTTTGGTTTTTTTGCCTTGGACTTTATATATTAACATTTGGCTTAGCATTTCTTGAAACTTCAGCAAATCCATATATCTTGAGCCTAGGACACAAAAAAACATCTACACAAAGACTTAATTTTGCTCAATCATTTAATCCAATTGGGTCTATAGCAGGTTTATTTATTGCTCAACATTTCGTTTTGAAAAATCTTAAATCAGATGACATTGTAGATTTTTCATTACTTGATGAATCTTCAAAAATTATTATTAAAACAAGTGATCTTTTAATTATAAGAAACCCATATGTAATTCTTGGATTAGTAATAATTCTAATTTTAATTCTATTTATAATCCTTAAAATGCCAGAGATAAAAGGATCAAATAATGATTATTCAGTAAAAAAAATCATAAATTCCCTTATTAATAAAAAAAATTATACTCTTGGAGTTTTGGCTCAAATTTTCTATGTAGGAGTTCAAATTATGTGTTGGACATATATATATCAATATGCAGAGGCAATTAATGTTGATAGTGTAGAAGCTGGAAACTATCAGATGGTAGCTTTAATATTATTTACTTTTGGTAGAGGTATAAGTACATATTTATTTAGATTTTTTAAACCACCATTATTAATGTTAATATTTTCTATAATTGCAATAACACTTAATTTAAATACTATTTTTAATCAAGGCATTCATGGTCTTTACAGTTTAGTTTTGATTTCCTTTTTTATGTCTTTAATGTTCCCAACAATCTATGGTATAGCTTTAAAGAATTTATCTGAAAATGAAGCAAAAATTGGATCAGCAGGACTTGTAATGGCAATTGTTGGAGGTGCCTTAATGCCAAAAATTCAGGGAATTATAATTGATATAGGAGGAAGTGGAGTAAGTGACACAACTTTAATGGGAGTTAGCGAAATCAATTTTTCATTTATTCTTCCATTAGTATGTTTTCTTTATATATCTTGTTATAGTTATTACATAATTAAAAACCCACATTTATGAAAAAAAATAAGCGCATCTGTTTAGCCTTAGACTTAATAAATGACCCTAATCTTATTTCTGAATATATAGAATATCACAAAAATGTTTGGCCTGAAATAAAAGAAAGTTTATTAGATTCAGGTATTGAAAAGGCAGAAATTTATCATACGGACGATAGACTTTTTATGATTTTAGATGTCAATAATTCATTTTCATTAAGTAAAAAAAAGAAAATGGATAATAGCAATCCTATAGTAAATGAATGGGAAAATTTAATGTGGAAATACCAAAAATCTTTGCCTAGTGCTAAAAAAGGAGAAAAATGGGTTTTAATGAGAAAGGTATTTGATTTAAGTAAGTAATAATGAATAAAAAATATCCATTAGTTAATGATTTAAAAAAGAGGGCAAAAAAAAGGATACCAAAATTTGCATTTGAATATTTAGAAGGTGGATGTAATGAGGAAATTAATCTTAGTAAAAATAAATCAGATTTAAATAAGATTCAACTAAATCCGCATTATATAAAAAAATTTTCTGGCTACTCTTTGTCAACAAAAATTTTTGATATAAAATATAATTCTCCCTTTGGAATTGCTCCAATAGGACTTCAAGGTTTGATATGGCCTAACTCCCCAATAATATTGGCTAAAGCGGCAAATAAATTTAATATTCCATATATTTTAAGTACAGTTTCTACTGCAAGTATTGAGGAAATAAGTGAAGTTTCAGATGGAAAAGCATGGTTTCAATTATATTATCCTGCAGAGGAAAAAATTAGAATTGATATACTTGAAAGAGCAAAAAATAGCGGGATTAAGGTTTTAGTTTTACTATCTGATGTACCTTCATTTGGATACAGAGGAAATGATATTAAAAATGGTTTATCAATGCCCCCAAAAATGAATATTAATAATTTTATTCAAATAATAAAAAATCCCACGTGGGCTTTTAATACTCTTTATTTTGGCAAACCTAACTTTGCAACATTAAAACCTTACATGCCAAAAAATTTAAATCTTGGTCAACTTGGAAGATTTATGGATCAAACTTTTTCAGGAAGATTAAATTATGAAAGGATAGCAAAAATTCGTGATATTTGGAAAGACAAATTAGTCATAAAGGGGATAGTCAACGAATTGGATACTGAAACATCTATAAAACTGGGATTGGATGGAATAATAATATCAAATCATGGAGGAAGACAATTAGATCCTGGATTATCATCAATTGATGCTTTACGTAAAATATATCCAAAATTTAAAAATAAAATTACCATAATGATGGATAGTGGAATCAAATCTGGTCCTGATATAGCTAGATCAATTGCATGTGGAGCTCAGTTTACTTTTTTAGGAAGATCATTTATGTATGGTGTTGGAGCCCTTGGTAAGTCCGGAGGAGATCACACTATTGAAATACTGAATACTCAATTAAATCAAATAATGGAACAACTTTCTTGTGAAAATATACTAGATTTAAAAAACCATTTAATTAATTGATGATTAAGTTATATTTTTTTGCTGTAATCCTTTTTATATCATTTGGATGCGAAAAGACATCATTTCCTCCAAATGTTTTATTTATTGCAGTTGATGATTTAAGACCAGATCTTGGGGGTGACATGGTTATTGCTCCTAATATTAAAAATTTTAAAAAAAATGCAATGGAATTTAGTCAAGCATATTGTAATATTCCTGTTTGCGGAGCTTCAAGATCAAGTTTTTTAACTGGTTTAAGGCCGTCATATTACCGATTTAATGAGTATTTTTCATTGGCTGAAGTTGAAACGCCTGAGACTTCAACAATACCTGAACAATTCAAAAAAAAAGGATATAAAACAATTTCAATTGGTAAAATATTTCATACTGGAGGTGATAATGAAAATGCATGGTCTTCTCCCCCATTTAGATTAGACCATTTTAAAAAAGAGAATGGTGATTGGTCAGATAATGGTTGGTTTAATTATTTAAATAAAGAGAATATTAGTCTGTCTGACAGTCTAAATGGAAGAGTTAGTTTACCATGGGAAATTTACAAGGGTAAAGACAGTATATACTTCGACGAAATTTATGCTAATAAAACAATTGAATATATTGATCAATTCTCTAAAGAAAAAAATCCTTTTTTCTTGGCGGTTGGTTTTTTGAAACCTCATTTACCCTTTAACGCTCAAAAAAAATATTGGGATTTATATGATGTTGACTCTATAAAAATAGCTAATAATTATTTTTTACCAAAAAATGCTCCTGAACCAGTTAAAAAATTTAATTGGGGTGAACTTAGAAATTACCATGGCATACCTAAGGATGGAGTTTTAAGCGAGAGAATTGCTAAAAAATTAATTCATGGATATTATGCCTGTGTAAGTTCTATTGATTTTTTAATTGGTAGA
>MDTE01049489.1_pt1 | contig 16477 bp, 15 predicted proteins | sample 811231 | NCBI WGS metagenome assembly MDTE01 (sample SAMN05326651, study PRJNA326480) | marine metagenome | isolation source: seawater | place: Indian Ocean: Red Sea | collected 2010
CACTTCTTAAGTTTGGTGGAGGGGGAAAGATTCGAACTTTCGAAGACCGAAGTCAACGGGTTTACAGCCCGCCCCATTTGACCGCTTTGGTACCCCTCCAATCGTTGTTAGGGGATACCCAATAACTCAAAAAGTATTCAACAACAAGGGTTTTATAAGCATCTTGTATGACAAATGCAATAAATCATTTTGCTTTTAAATATGCTATTTATTTCGATAAAACTTAAAAATTCCATGAAAAAATCTACTTTTTACATTGTAGGCAAACATGCAGTAACAGAAGCCTTAAAGAATCCTAAAAGAAAAGTTTTAAGAGTATTTTTGACAGAAGATTCGAAGAAAAAAATTAACAAAGAAAATGATAATTTAAATTTACTTAAAAATATCAAAATTTTTTATAAATCAAAAAAAGAACTGGATAAATATTGCTCTAAAGAAGGAATATTACATCAAGGACTCGTTGCTGAAATTGAGCAATTAGAAAACTTAACTATTAAAGATTTTCTAAAAGAAAATCCAAATAGAAATAACATTAATTTTGTAGCTTTAGAAAATGTAACAGATCCTAGAAATATTGGATCAATTATTCGAAATGCAGCATCATTCAATATAGACGGTATTATTGTAAAAGAAAGATCATATCCTGGGGAAAGTAAACTTCTATACAAGAGTGCAAGTGGGTGTACTGAAATGATAAATATCTTTGAAGTTACAAATATAAATACTACACTAAAATTTCTAAAATCCAAAAATTTTTGGGTGAGTGGGTTCGATATAAATGCAACTAAAGATTTTACTTCTCATGATTGGAAAGGAAATAATGTTTTACTTTTTGGATCAGAAGGATATGGATTGAATTATCAAACCAAAAAAAACTCTGATTTTTTATTCTATATCAAAATTAATAAAAAAGTTGAAAGTTTGAATATTGCTAATAGTACATCAATAGTTTTTCATCATTTAGATTTTATTAATAGAAAATAATAGTCTTAAAACTGATCAAAAAGAAATTTTTTACTTATAGTATGTTTGTAAATATCTAGTTCCTCTATTTTAAAATAATCAGAATTTAAATTTTTTCCAACTTCTCTCATGATCGAACTCCATGGCTGACCAAAACAACAGTCATCGTAGCGATTGTATATCAAAGTGTGATAACGATTAGTCTTAAAATTTTTGTCTAAAATTGATAGGTTAAAAAGATTATAATAATTAATGTCTTTATAAAATTTACTTTTACTAGCTTCCCAATCACCTCTTACACCAAGATATCTCAGGGACAGTGGTACAAGTGAAGCAAATGAATAGGATTTTTTTATTTCAGTAATAAACGCTGAAAACAATGTAGTAAACCAGCCTCCACCTGATATTCCTATATAATATATATTATTATATTTTTTTTCAGAAATTATTTTTTTTATTAAGAAATAATTTCCTGATATAAAAACACTTAAAGGTTTTTTTTGCGGATTTAAAGGATCATAGAAATTATGGTATATTTCATGTTTACCTAATTTTTTATCAATGCCAGGAAAATCAACGGGAATTTTATTAAAACCTATAACAGGCATTGATAATGCTAACACGTCAAATCCTTTTTTTTTGTAATGGTTTTTTATATCAATAAAATTTGAAAACTGGTAAGGATTGCCTCTGTGACCCTGATGATAAATTAATAAATTATTTTTTTTATTTTGACTGTACTCTAAAAAAGCAAATTCTTTTATACCATAATATTCAGCCTGAAAAATTTCATATTTACCTTCTGGCATAAATTTAAAAGTTCCATTATTTGCATTATCAAAATTTGTTTTATTTATTTTAACTTGATCGCTGTTTAATAAATATTTTTCTTTAAATATAGATCTAAATTCTTTTGCCTTGTCTATATCAACTTTAAAAGCATTTTTAGTTCGAAAAGTTAGTAACTTTACGTAAACAAACTTAATTGGATAACTATTTATAATTTTTTTTTTATAATCTGCTGGAATATTTTTTGTGATTGTTCTGTAGATTTTATTGTGAATAAATTCTTGTCTAGTCGCAAAATAAAGCAACAGTAATAATGACAATATTATACTTATAATAATTACTAAATATTTTTTTTTCATGCCTAATTAGATAATATTTGGTTTAATTTTATTAGGAAATCTAATTATCCCATAAATTGATGTTTAATTTCTAATATATTGCTTGGTCTTTCTAATTTTTTGAGGCTACCGACTTTAGTTATAATATGTATAAAACTTGGGCCTTTTTGTTTAATGTATTTTTTTAACTTTTTTTTAAAATTGCTCTTATTTTTAATTTGAAAAAATTTTTTAAAACCAAAACCTAGGGCAATTTTTTTTAAATCTAACATATTTGAAATGGTTGGCTGACCGCCAACAGACTCATGGGAGTTGTTGTCGAACAGAACATATTTAAAATTTGTATTTGAATAGACGGCAGCAGTAGCTACACCACCCATGTGCATTAAAAATGACCCATCACCATCTATGCAAATTACTTCTTTTTTTTCATTAAGAGCTACACCTAAACTTGTCATCGCTGTATGCCCCATTCCACCGATCATTAAAAAAGATTTACCTTTTTTAATTTTTCTATCTTTTTTAATTTGATAAAGTTCCCTTGATGCATATCCAACAGTTGAAATAATTTTTGTTTTTTTTTCAATAGAATTTAGGATACATTCTATAGCGTCAGGTCTAAAAATTAAGTTATTGTAGTTGTTTTTTTTTGTTTTTGTTTCAACTTTTGAAAAAATTTTTGGCTCTATTATACAAGCTACAGGTTTTTTTTTGCTTTTTGAGTACCTGATTAATTTCGCTGCTTTTTGTAGATCGGTATTTGATCTTAAAATGCAGGTTTTTATATCAAAAAGTTTAAGCATTTTAGTTATGATTCTTCCTGTCATTCTGTGTTGCGGCTCATCTTTTATGTTTGGCGAACCACGCCAACCAATAAGTAGCACCATAGGAATGGAGTATACTGTTTTGGGACACAAGGACGTTAAAGGATCTGTTGCATTCCCAATACCAGAGTTCTGCATATAAATTAATGGAATTTTTTTGGTTTTTAAATGATAACCAATCCCTAAAGAAACCGCACTACCTTCGTTAGGAACTAAAATATTTTTTTTTTTTGTTTTATTTAAAGCATTTAAAAAATTATTTAGACAACTATCAGGAACACCGCAAAAAAAATCAATATTATTTTTATTTAGTAAAGAGATAAATTTTTCAGTAGAAATCATTTCTTTTTATTTACCAGATAATTTAGAAAAACGAAACTTATTAAATTTTTTTAAAAAAATACCTTATCTTTTTGTGAGGATTTACTATGCTTTTTATCTGAATAATATCTACTCATTTGATTTTTCTTATCTGTAAACGTTGCGTAAATAATCATTCTTGAAGACTTGGACAAATTTTTTTTTGAGTAATGACATACCTTCCAATCAAAAATTAAAAGATCACCAACATTCACTGGGTAAGGCTTAAATTTAAATTTTTTTTGTAAAATAAACTTATTTTTGATTAAACTATTTGTAATTTGAGACCAACTTTTACCCAAATATTTGTTTGTAAATTTTTTAGAACTTAGATAAAGACAGCCGTTCTTAATATAAACATTTTCTAGTGGTATAACTACGTTTAGAAATTTATTTCCATATTTTCTCCAACCCATCTCTTTTTTGTTAGATTTATTATACCAATACCAATGGCCATCTATATGATGGTTAAAGCCAGCGCTGTTTGGATACTTAAAATTTAACTTGTCTTTAAATAAATAATGATTTTTTAAAGATAGTTTTTTTAATGTTGATTTTAATTCCTTCTTGTTCAAAATATTGTAAAAGTCTGATGAGTTGGATGAAAGTTTTTCTATTCTTCTTAAATATTTTCTTTTTTTCAAAGTTTCGTAATAACAATCAAATGAATTATTTTTATTTAATCTTTTAAATAAATTTTTTTTTAGTGTTAAAATTTCCTTTTTATCAAAAAAATTGTTTAACTTGATTATTCCTGTATTTCTGAATTGATCTATTTCTGTTTTATGTAGTTTAAAGGGCATAATAAATAATAGTATACTTTTATTTTAAATAATTATAATTAATACTAATAATAACAAATTACTTAAACTATTAAAAACAATCGAATTTAATTAAGTATGTGTGGTATTTGCGGAATAGTTGATTTAAATAACAAAATTTCAGATAAAAAAAAGCTCACAGACAAGATGTCAGAAAAACTGACTCATAGGGGTCCTGATGATAGTGGGAGTTTTAATGACAATTTAGTTTCTTTTGGTTTTAAAAGACTTTCAATACTAGATGTTAAAAACGGTAATCAACCAATGATGAATAAAAATAAAACAATTATTTCTATTTTTAATGGTGAGATTTATAATTTTAAAGGAATCAAAAAGGAGCTAGAAAAAAAAGGTCACTCCTTTTATTCAAATTCTGACTCAGAAATTATTCCCTATGCTTATCAGGAATGGGGAATTAATTTTGTAAAAAAAATAAACGGAATGTTTTCTATTGCTATTTATGATAAAGTAAATAAATCTGTTTATTTTATTCGTGACAGACTTGGTATAAAACCACTTTATTTTTTTAAGCATAATGAATCTATATTTTTTTCTTCTGAAATAAATTCTATAACGTCTGTTCCATTTTTTAAAAAAAAAATTAACTACAGAGCATTGTCTTCATATCTATCTTTTAGATATCCAACAGAAGATGATGAAAATTTTTTTGATGGTTTAAAAAGATTGTCGAGTGGTACTTTTATGAAAATTACAACTGACAAAAGTTTAAATATAAAATATTGGGACATTCCACATCCTCAAACAACAAAAATTCATAAAGAAAGTTACTACTTGGAAAAACTAGATTATCTTTTGAATTTATCTGTTCAAAGACAATTAATAAGCGATGTACCATTGGGTGTTTTTTTATCGGGAGGTTTGGACTCCTCGATATTATCTGCAATTGCAGTAAAATATACAGGAAAAAATCTTAGCACATATTCAGTAACATTGCCTGGGGAAGGTTACGATGAAAGTGAAAAAGCTAAACTTGTATCAAAATATCTCCAAACAAATCATAATGAAATTTTTTTAGAAAAAACTAATTTTTTAGAAAATTTAAATAAACTGATTAATATAAAAGGAGTTCCCGGATCTATTCCTCACGAATATGCACTTTATCTTTTAAGCAAAGAAATGAAAAAAAAAATTACTGTAGTCTTAAGCGGAGAGGGAGCTGATGAGTTTTTTGGAGGATACTCAAGAGTACAAAAATCCCCTTTTGATTATTTAAAATTAAATTTTTTAAAAAAACTCGGCTTTAATTCAAGTAAATTTAATAATTTTTATGAGTTTATTATGAGTAGATACAATTGGTTTTCACCTGAACAAAAAAATAAGCTTTTAAATATCAGATTTAAAGAACAATCAAACTATGATGAAAAGTTAAATCAATCATGGAACAAATTTTTAGATGAGGGTTCCCTGAGTGAAAATTATAATAAAGTTTTATATATGTTTCAGTCAAAACACTTAAAATGTTTATTAGATAGACTTGATACAATGACCATGGCTTCTGGAATAGAAGCTAGAGTTCCATTTTTAGATCATGAACTTATCGAATTCATTAATACTGTTCCATTTGAATATAAAATAAAATGGAAATCAAATTTTCATAAAATTTTATCGCTAGGTTCAACAAGTGAAAAATATACTGAAAAAAACGACATAAACAAATATTTGCTAAGAAAACTATCACGCAAATATATACCAAAAAAAATATCTAGAGCTAAAAAACTTGGATTTCCTGTGCCTCTTAATGAATGGATTAAAGATATTAAAATCAAAAATATGATTTTAGGTCCTGATTCTTTGTCAAAAGAATTTTATAACAAAGAAGAACTCGAAAAAGTATTTCAAATGCAGGATAACAAAGAGTTTGATTTCTCAGGGAAGAAAGTCTGGATGCTGTTAAATGTTGAATTGTGGATGAGACAAAACTTTGACTAAAAAAACACATAAAGCAATAATTCTAGCTGCAGGAAAAGGCTTGAGATTAAGGAAAATTCTTAAGGGGAAGCCTAAGCCTCTTCTTAAAATTGGAAATAAAACTTTAATTGAAAATTTAATAGAAAAATTGAAAGATTTAAATGTAAAAAAAATTATATTAGTTACTGGTTATAAGTCGAATGAAATTAAAAAAATTGTAAAAAATAAGGTTAAGTGTATTTACTATCCAAATTATAATAGAACAAATAACCTACATACTTTACTGCATATTAAAAATGAATTGAAGGGGCCGCTATTATGTTTATTTTCAGATGTAATATTTGACAAAAAAATTTTAAAACTTTTGTTAAAAACAAAAAATAACATTTGCTTAGCAGTTGATAAAAAGACAAAACTTAGCGGAACTATGAGAATAAAAACAAGAGGTGCTTTAGTAAATGAAATAGGTAATCACATTAAAGTTAAAAATTCTAATGGAAATTTTATTGGTTTTGCAAAATTCTCCAAATTAGGTTGTAAATTACTTAAAAAAACATTAGAAAAATATAAAAACTCTAATTTTAATGATTATTATACTCAGTCATTGAATGAATTAATTAAAAAAAGAGTTAAAGTTCATTTTAAAAACATGGATAAGTATAATTGGAAAGAAATTGATACGGTTCAAGATTATCACCAAGCAAAGAAAATTAGTAAAATTATATTAAAAAATGAAAAAAAATAAATTAGTTTATATAGCCTTATCTGCTGATATACTTCATGAAGGTCACCTTAATATTATTAATAAAGCTTCAAAACTCGGAAAAGTTATTGTGGGGCTTTTAACTGATGAAGCAATTGCAAGTTTCAAAAAAATACCCTTTTTAAATTATCAACAAAGACTAATGCTTGTTCAAAACATAAAAAAGATTTCAAAAGTTATACCTCAATCAACTTTAGATTACACATCAAATTTAAGAAAGATAAAGCCTAATTATGTCGTTCATGGAGATGATTGGAAAGAGGGTGTTTTAAAAAGTACCAGACAAAAAGTTATTAAGGAATTAAAAAAATGGTCAGGAAAACTGATTGAGTACCCATATTATCGTGATATTTCATCAACCCTTATTAAAAAAAAAATTAGCAGATTAAATATGTACGGAGAAAATAGAGTAACCAATTTAAAAAGGTTAATTAAAATTAAAAAAATTGTAAGACTAATTGAATCCCATAACTCATTGATGGGTTTAATTGTAGAAAATTTAAAAATTGAAAAAAATAAAAAAATTGAGGAATTTGATGGGATGTGGTCATCAAGTCTCACTGACTCTCTTGTAAGAGGCAAACCTGATAATCAATCAGTTGAAATAAATACTAGAATATCTGGATTAAGTGATTTAATGGACTGTACCACAAAACCTGTTCTTTTTGATGCAGACAATGGTGGAAGAATTGAGCACATTCCATATTTTATTAGATCGTTAGAAAGACAAGGAGTTTCGGGTGTTGTAATAGAAGATAAAGTGGGTTTAAAAAAAAATTCTCTTTTTAAAAATCAAAAAAATGTAAACCAAGATACAATAAAAAAGTTTTGCAAAAAAATTAAAATCATAGCTGAGTCTAGAAAATATGAAGATTTTATGGTTGTTGCTAGAATTGAAAGTTTTATCTTAAATAAAGGATTAAAAGACTCTTTAAAAAGGGCTGTGGCATATTCTAAGGCTGGCGCAGATGCAATATTAATACATAGTAAATCTAATAGTCCTAGTGAAATATTTAAATTTGCTAAGGAGTTTAAAAAAAGTAAATTTTACAAACCTCTCATAGCTGTTCCCTCTTCGTATTCCAAAACAAAAGAAGGGGATTTAATTAAAAATGGTTTCAAAGTTGTCATTTATGCAAATCAACTGATAAGGGCTACCTATCCAGCTGTTTTAAATACTGCAAAATCAATACTGAAAAATCAGAGATCTTATGAAGTTGAGTCAAAAATAACATCAATAAAAAATATCATATCCTTAGTTTAGTTTTAATTTTATTAAAGATTGTATGTTTTAAAAGCTTTGTATAAAAATTTACCTAAGTTAGTTAATACCCAAACATAAATTATAATAGGTGAAAGAATAAGTTTGTTTTGAAAAGTTTCAATTATTATCACCAATAATACTAAGTCTGTATATCTGCTTCTAGCATCATAATCTAAGATAGAAAAAATTTTAAAAAAAAATGATAAAATTATATTATGATTTTTCCTTGATGAAAGTTTTTTAAAATTATGTATTTTTTTTTCGTTAGATATTGAAAGATAGTGTTTTTTAAAATCAATAGCACTTAAAGTTACAATTAATAGGGTAAAATATAGATAATGAACATTTAAATTTTTTGAATAAACATACAAGCCTAAAGCTAATTGAAAACAAATGAGGGAGATATATCCTGCCCAAGTATCTAGTTTATGTCCTAAAGCTGATGTTTGTTTTGTAATTCTTGCAATAAATCCATCTATTAAATCTAAACTATTTTTGAAGAAAAAAATTAAAACACCTATATAAATTAAATTTTTTTCTCCAGTTCCAAGCAGAACTGTAGCAGCTAAAATTAATATAATATAAATAAACGTTATTAAATTAGGTTTAATATTTAATCTAATAAAGAAGAATGCAAACACAGAGCCTAACTCAAGACAGATTAATGCTTTTATTTTTGAATAATGTTTACCAAGTCTATTAGTTTTAAATTTACTGTAAACATCAGCAATTAATTTCTTTCTTAAAGATAAAAAATTCTTCATTTTAAAACTTTAATTAATATCATTAATTTTCGCATGTTTTATTTTATATAAAATAATTAATTCAGTAAAATATAATGTTTTGTTATGCACTATCATAAAAAATTTGAGCAATAATTAAAAAAATTAAAAAATAGGAAGAAATAAAGAATAACCCGTTTTTTGATATAAATATTTTTGATTTAAAATAAAGAAAAATAATAATCAAAAATATCGGATCAATATATTCTTGTAAAAAAGGATGTATGAAAAGAGATATTAATAAAAAGTATAAAACTAATCCCCCATCATGATAGTTATCTATATAAGTATAAATAATTAAAAAACTTATTAAAAATCCTATAAGTGTTATAAATAATCTTAAATTATAATTATCTATTGTTAAAATTAGAAATTTATCTAAAACTCCCTTCCCTAGTTTTGGCAAATTTTGAAAGTCACCTAAGAAATAAATAAGTATAAAATAAAAAAAAATAAAAATTAAAGGAAAAAAAATTTTTTCATTAATTAATTTTTTTTTTAGATCTGAAAAATTTAGTTTTTTAAAAAAAATAAAAGGAAATAAGTAAAAGGCTATGATTGATGAACAGTACCCTAAATTATATATTTCTATTTTTTTACCTAGCATTCGGAATTCTGCTGCTGGAGGTAATATTGAACCCCACTTAAAAACCAATAGCAGGAATGGCAGAGAAAATATAAAATAAAGTATATTGATAAAAACTTTGTCCTTAATTGGTATTTTTGAAATCATTAAATATAAATAAAAAATCAAGGGAAAAATTAATAGTTTTTGATCAAAGTAAATGCTTGAAGAACTAAATAGTACTAGAAGAAAAATTATTATATATTTTGAAAATTTATCAGATCCAAATCTTAAACTTTTATATTTCTCATATACTAAATAAGAAACTAAAACAGAAATAAGACCATAATTTTCTCCAAGTCCCCAAAAAGAGGTAGTTCTAAAATATGGGCTAAGTGTAATAAGCAAGGATATAAAAATTATTAAAAAACTATCTATTTCACTAAATTTAATCTTTAAACAATAAAAAAATAATATTGGGATAAATAATGATATAAAAAAAACACTCATTCTAAATTCTTCTATTGTGCTTATGAATGGATTAATTGATAAATGGATTAAGTATGAGAGAGGTGTTCTACTATCATCATATTCAACGCTATCAATATTTGACAAAATACCAGATTTAAATAATTCTAAATTATTCCATATTTTTTTTAAATCACCATTATATCCCCCGGCACCAGCAGAATTTTCTAAAGTGAAGAAACCATAAAAGAAAAATATAATCAAAAAAATCGATGCTAAAATTAATAAAGCTTTATCTGAAAAACTTGATAATAAATTTTTATTCAAAAGTGATCTCCGATTTTCTCTTTGTTGTGTTCACATTATTTAAGTTTGCATTTTATAAATTTTTGGACTAAAAAACCTATCAAGCCCTCATAGCTCAATTGGTAGAGCAACTGATTTGTAATCAGTAGGTTCGCGGTTCGAGTCCGTGTGAGGGCACCAAAGTAATTATTTACCATAAATCAATTCCTTTTTTTATATACTCTATTTATAACTTTCCCCTCTACGATTAAGTCATAAAATTTTGAAAATCTTTTTGAATCAATAATCATTTTTCTTTCTACACTGGGTCTAAAAGTGTCAATTATATAATCAGATTCATTATAATTTACTACTTTTAGTCTTTTTTTTAAAAATTCATCAAGTATTAAAATATTTCCGTTTATCCACGTTTCACCAAAACCAGATACTTTAATAATATTTCTTTTATCATTTTTTAATATATATTCGAGTGAATTTTTAATACTTAAACCCATATAATCTAAATCAAAATCTTTTTTAATAAAAATTTTATGTATGGAGTTAAAAAATGTGTATTGGAATGGGTGGTTTTTGATCATCCAATAAGCATTATAAAAAGTGTTAATTGTAATTATAAAAATTAATATTAAGAAACCCTTTGAATTTATATTTTTAATTTTATCAATAAAGAATATGGTAAAATAAATTAAAAATGGATAAACATAATAAATATGCCTCCAGCCATCAAAGTTATTTTTAAACTTTAGTGTTGCGGCAAAAGTAAATAAAATTATTACTAAAACTAAAAAATCTAAACTCTCATTTCTGTTAAGCCATATATTTTTATTTTTATCTAATGATAAAGTTTGATTAAAGAATTTTAAAAAAATCAATATAAATCCTAATAATGAGAATATTAACACGCTCACAGGAATTGAAATTGAAATCCAAACAAATTTGAAATGCCAAGGAGTATTATTAGATAAAATACTCTCTCCAAAATAAAGATTGGTATAAGGCCCGGAAAGATGCTGTAAAAAATTTAAGTAAAAAGATAAATTTTTTACAAAGTCAAACCATATAAAAGGCCAAAATATAAGTGCTACTAATAAGATTATAAAAATAGAAAACATTATTTTTAGTAATTTTTTTCTCAATATTTCATTATTTTTAATTTCTAGTAGAATGATTGCAAAGGTCAGTATTGGGAAAATCAAGCCCATTATTCTTGATTGGATTAATAATCCTGTAGACAGGGAATATAAAATTAAATTTTTATTACTTTGTTTTTGAATAAATTGTAAAGAAAAATAAATATTAATTATAGAAAAAGAAAGAAATAAAATATCTTTGGAATTGTAAAAGCTTTCAGCGAATATTCTTGGAGAAAAGAATATTAAAACTACCCCTAGAATTGATAAATAATAACTTTTAAATCTTAGTAAAATTAATTTAAAAAAGAATACTAAAGATATAAAAAAAAATAAAAAATTTGTTAAATGTCTAATTTGAAAAATACTTTTGGTATTTTGGATATTTAAGATATCCGCCAAAAATTCTGTTAATAAGTCAAAAAAAACTGGATAAACTACCCAAAATCTAAAATACTCATCATTAGATAGCCTAGATATTTCAGCTATATATTCATTATTTAAATTAAAATTAAAAATTAGCTCTTTATAATGTGAATAGTATATTGAACCAATCCATTGGTGAAAAGGTTCATCGCCGTAAATACCAAAGTCTTGATAAGACCTTATTCCAACAATAAATATTAATAAAAAAAAAATATAAGTATAAAAATTTTTATTAGATTTTAAATTCATTTTCTTAAATCTAAACTCATCTAGATTCTGATTTAGTTATATTTAAATTAGTTCTTAATAAATTGACCTTTTCAGAAAATTCAGACCATCTTTTGTCATATTGGTGAACTACTGCATAAGGCTTACCAATAGAGTTTACTAATTGGGATCTATCATTAAATTTAATTTTTTTAAGATAATATACAGTAGCTATTGGTCCATCTTTATTTGAATATAAAAAACTATTTTTAAAATAATTATTATAAGCTATGTAATTTCCGTGTGCTTGATCGCAACCTCTTCCGTTACTATCTCTCCTAAAAGTGAGAAGATATTTTAACTTTCTTTTATAGGGGTATTGCAAAATTAACTTATCCATTAAACTCAACCATTTGATCATATCATCGTACTTTGCTAATACTGTACCGCCACAACTAATAGTCTTATCTCTGAGCTCATTATAAATTTTATCTCCAAAAGTTTTAGTAATCCATCTTGTGGCATGCTCACACTTATTTATTTTTGTATCTTCTAAAAAAAAATTAATAGTTCCTTTGTAATCATATTCAAAGGGATTGGATTGAAAATAAATATCTCTACAATCACAAAAAAATACTTTGTCATAATTCTTGTTTTTATTAAGAATTTCTAAAAAGTATTTGTATCTTTTTAATTGCACATCGTATTTGTGAATATCCACTTCATAAAACTTGCAATTATATGCAGCAAATATTTCTTTCAATTTGTAATCTGAGTTGCTTATTAAAACAAAAACATCGTCTTGGTAATATTGTCGTAAAGTCTTTATAAAAAATTCAGCAGAATCTAATTCAATTCCAACGGCTGGTGTAATTACAATATTTTTCATAATTTATTTGATTTTTTTTGTTCTAATTTGATTTTTTTAATTAAACTTTCATTAGAATTGAATAAAATATTAAATTTAATTTTTTTATTTGATGAAATATTAACACTTTTAATGTTTCGAATCTCGTTATTATCAGCAACAGCAGCTACTGGTCTTTTTTGTGGATCTAAATTTCTAATAAAGATTTTTGAATGATCTGAAAATGCTTTTCCTTTCCACCTTCTTGGTCTAAATGGACTAATAGAAGTAACAGCTAATTTTTTTGAATTTAAAGATAGTATTGGTCCATTCACTGAGAGATTATAAGCTGTGCTTCCTGCTGGTGTAGAGACAAGAACTCCATCAGCAATTAACCTCTCAACTAAATTTCGTCCATTGATTTTTAAATTTAAAATTGTTGTTTGTCGGCTTTGACGTAACAAAGAAATTTCATTTACTGCTAACATTTTAAATCTTTTTCCCTGTGAGTTTAGAGCTTTTATAACAAGTGGATTGATAGAAAAACTTTTTGTTTTTTTGATTTTTTGATTCAAAGAAATATATTCAAACTTATTCATCAAAAAACCAATAGTTCCACAATTAATCCCATAGAAAGGTTTTTTCATTTTATAATACTTTTTAAGGGCACGTAGCATGAAACCATCTCCACCTGCTACAATAATAAAATCACAATTTCTTGGTGAATAATTTTTATATTTTTTAAAAAATTTTTTTAAAATTCTAGAACGCTTTGTTTTATCAAAGATAAAGTGAAATTTATAAATTTTTGTTTTATTCTTCATTTTTATACTAAATCAGGATGAAGTTTTGTTTTCTTAAAAAAGCTTTTTATGTTTATTCTTAAAGAATAATAAATGATATTTTGTATCCTTTTTAATAATCTATTTAAAGGTGTTACAGCTTTAAAACTTTTTAAATTCTTGCCTAATATCTCATTTATCTTGAATGTACCAAATAAACCGCTTGGTGAATCGGCATAATTATTTGATAAATGTTTAATAAAAGAATTTTCATCAGGTTTATTACTTTTGATTGGGATAACTGTAGCTAAATATCTATCCATATCTAAACCATTTAGATTTATACCATGCCAACCCCATGCTGCCATCTCTCTTATGTGTAAAATTCCAGAATTAGATCTTAAACTCCAATTAAATTTCCACCATTTTGTTGTAATGAATTTATTAAACTCATCTTTATCGTATATCCAAAACCCGCAATAAGGATTATGCAAAACAAAATATTTCTTTTTATTTAGATTTACATAATAACTAGATTTAGAAATTTGATCTGAAGAATATAATTTCTTATTTTTTCTATTTGTCTCAACTCTTAAAAATCCTAAATTATATTTATTTTTAATACAATTATTTTTGTGTCTTAGCCAATACTTAAGATTTTTTTTAGAAAAATATATATCATCTTCAGAATAAATAAATACATCAAATTGGTTTTTTTGTTTCTCCATTAAATCTCTACAATACCAAGTTAATTTAAAAGGATGACTTTTTTTAAAATTGTAAAAAATGGATTCAATTTTTTTGTTTTTCATTTTTAATCTTTTATTGCAATGCACAAATATTTTGGTTTTAGGTGACAATTTTAAAAAGCCATTGCAAACTTTTTTAAAATTTTTCATCCGTTTGCTTTCTCCTTTGTTTTTAAGATACAATGGAATATGAACAGAAAGTTTAAGACTTTTCATAAATTTTCGTTTAAAAATCAAACCATTTTTTAAATTTATCTTTATTGGCAACTAAATATTCTGGTAGATTCTTTTCAATATTTACTGTCTTCAGTTTAAATTCATGTCCATGCTTATCGGGTGAGTTTTTTTTAGCCAAATGGTCATATTCGATTACTTTTCTCTCTATCATAGATTTAATCTTGTCTAAGTTTATACCTAGTTTGTCATATTCGTCATGATTTTCATCGTGTATAAATTTTTTTTCTAAATCCTCGGGTGATTTCAATTGAGTAAAATGCCAACCCCCATTTTTAATTACTTTAACACTTATAAATTTTGTTTTGGAAAATAATGTGTCTAATCTATAAAAAGCATATTTTTTAGACTTAGTATTTCTCAAATCTGCTATTGTTTTTATATTCTTTTTTTTTGATCCCTTAGTTCCATACCAAGAAATTCTATCATTTAATAAATTAAACTTATAATGAAAAAGCTTTTGTTCAAAAATAAGCAACTTTTCTTTAATAGAATTAAAATTTATATTATTAAGTTTAGGAATTTCATCATTGTCACTATAAAAAATATAATCATCCTCGGTTGCATCTGAGCAGCCCTTTAATGCTTCATTTCTTTGGTGTTCTATTCTCTTAATACTATTCAATCTCTTTGATAGATCACTATTCTTATTATCAAGCAATAAGTTATTTGGCTCTTTTTCCAAAACCACGTATTCAATTTTATCCTTAAATTTCGTATAAAGTTTAATGTCAAAGTTAAGTTTTTTTTTGGCACCTCTGTGTGAATAAATAGATTCAACAACAATAAATTTTTTTACATAGTCATTTAAAACATTAAACCTTACATCCATCATCAATGGTTCATCAAAGTATGTAGTACAGTCATAAATGTTCATATAAATTAATGGTGCCCTCGGCCAGACTCGAACTGGCACTCCCTTGCGGGCAAGGATTTTAAGTCCTTTGTGTCTACCATTTCACCACGAGGGCTATGTCTATGTTTTAGCATGTTTTATACTCCTGATAATTGATAAGTGCAATCCTATCAGCAATAATTTATAAAAGTATTATAATGAATTTTTATAAACCTGACGATCTCCCAAAATTAATGGTGGCTCCAAATGGAGCAAGACCTATGAAAAAAGATCATCCTCAAGTACCTTTGACAGTTTCTGAAATAGTGAAAACAGGTAAAGCATGTTTTGATTCTGGTGCAGAGGCGATCCATTTCCATATAAGAGATAAAAATGGACAACATGTTTTAGATTCTGGTCTATGTAAAGAAGCATTAGCGGAACTAAATAAACTAGCGCCAAAAATGCATTTGCAGATAACTACTGAAGCTATCGGAAAATATTCTCCTGAGCAAATGCGCAAACTAGCCTACGAAGTAATGCCTCCAGGAATTTCTATTGCAATTAGAGAAATGATACCAACAAGACAACCAACATCAGAAGATATAAAACTTTATCAAAAACTTACAGAAACAGAAACAAAAATACAGCACATTTGTTATGAACCAGAGGATATTGATTTACTTTCAAATCTTTTAAATGAAGCAGCGCTTTCAAAAAATGGGACATGGTGCATGTTTGTAATAGGACATTACTCAGGAAAAATTAGTAAACCTGAAAATATTTACCCTTTTGTAGAAAGGCTCAAAAAAAATAATATTAATGGTGATTGGGCGGTATGTGCTTTCGCAAAAGAAGAAATATCTTGCCTAAAAATGGCAATAAAGCTCGGTGGAAAAATTAGAGTTGGTTTTGAAAATTCATTACTTATGCCAGATGGAAGCGTTGCTCCTAATAACGAAACAAAAGTTAAAGCGGCAAGTGCTCTATTTGATTAAAATCTTTAGTAGTCTTACAAGTTTTAAGAATAAATCTATCTGGCCTTACGATAACAGCTTTTGCTTCATAACCTTTTAGCACATTAGATAAACCTAC
>MDTE01010116.1_pt1 | contig 16470 bp, 24 predicted proteins | sample 811231 | NCBI WGS metagenome assembly MDTE01 (sample SAMN05326651, study PRJNA326480) | marine metagenome | isolation source: seawater | place: Indian Ocean: Red Sea | collected 2010
AGCACCCAATCTTTAAGATCGCTATAGTCTTTGCCTGGTAAATACTTCAAAGCATAATATTCTGCTTTATTGGCTACAGGCTCGTACTTATTTTCTTGAGCGGCAACAAGACCACTCAAAAGCAAGCTAAGTGTTATAAGAATTTTTAACATTTTTTTTCTCCTTTAAATTATATTGACTCTTTAGTTCCAAGACGCTTAACGCTGTCGACCACACTATCCCATCCATTCTCAAGAATTGGATCTAATAGCTCAGCAATTCCGGTGTCTATTCTCCATTGAAGGTAGATCTCATATTGTTCTAGTGAATCCCAATCCTCAATCAATGTGTAAGTCTTAGTCTTATCTTCATAATAGACGTCGATGCCAAGGCACCCATCAAAGTCTCTAGTTACTACAAGCGCCTCCTTGAAGACTTCGGCCATCTCTTGAACTTTATCTGCTTTCACTTTGAAATCGGCAACAACAACATTTTTCATAATTATCTCCAGAAATTTACTTATAAGTAAAATATACAACATAAGACTGAAGTTGATTAGATGTTATTTAAAATTTATAGAAGAAACTTAAGAATAGATTCTTGCTCAAATTGAGTGTTTAAAGTTGGGGTATGTCCAATTCCACTAATTTCATGACTTTTGAAGTTCTTGATCTCATGCATCCTCTTTAGAGTCTCTTTTGACAATAAAGTTGAAAGCTCACCCTTAAATAGCAGTACCTTAGAGGTTATAGCCTCCCAAATTGGCCACAAATTTGTTGCTGATGGACTTGCTGCATCAAAAAGCACTTTAATATTTTGATCGTAATCAAATTGCCAAGAGCCATCCTTGTTTTCTTTCATGTTAGCAAATATATGATCATTCCATTCTTCATTTGAAAAGTTTGGAAAGGCAGGCATGTGTCTTTTTTGGATGGTTGTAAATGCATCGGTTTTAGATTTAAAGATTTCACCCTTGCCTAAATATGAAGCAATATTATTCACACCAGTGCTGCCAATTTCTGGGCCGCAATCATTTAGAACAATTTTTGGGAATAAGTTTGGATCAAAAGCTGCCATGGTCATAGCCATAAAACCTCCCATTGAAGTTCCGATGAGAAATACTTTTTTGAAGCCTAGGTGCGCAATTAAATTAGTCATATCACTAAGGTACGTCTCAGGGCTATAAGCCATTGGGTCTTCAAGATAAGAGCTTCTTGCTCTACCTCTTTGATCAACGGAAATTACATAAAATGACTGTTGAAGAAATTGTGCTAGCTGATGAAAATCATTTGCATTTCTGGTGAGCCCATGCATGCAAAGGACCGGTTGGTTTTTTGGATTTCCGTAAGATCTAAAATATAAAGATCCACCGTCAGGACATTCAAAGAAAGATTCTGTGAAGCCTGGTTTAGTTGCCATACCTAAAGTGTAGCTTAAGCGCTTGCTAAAGGTGTTTTTTTCTTTGATTTCTGAGCTTTCTAAGTCGACGGTACTCTTCTTGAGTTCGCTTTTCCACAATTGCTCGCTTCATGTGGCGTTTTTTGCGAGCAAGCTCAGATTTTACTATTCTCTCAGCTTTATTCATTGTTAATTTATATTCACATAAGTTCATAAGATAATCAAGAATGATTAGATCTGATTTTTCTGGCTAAATTAAGTTAGAAAAGCCGCCCATTCGAGCGGCTTAGCTAGGTTCATAAAGGGGGTTTATGACCCTGAAACTACAGTTGAATCGGCTAAAGAACCTGATACAGACCTAAGTAAATAACATTTGCCTTCAGCTGTATCTAGATTAAAAGCGATTGCTTTTGATTTCTTTTCTGCCAACGCTTTACAACCTGAAACAGAAGTGTATTTTTTAGTAGTTTTTACACTTAAAATTGAGCCTTTTAATTTTATGCCCTCTGAAACTTTAAGACTGGCATCAACCGGTAAGGCAGCAAAAATCAGTGCAAATACGCTTAGGGAAAAAACTGTTTTCATATTTACTCCAATAGTTAATTACTTATATGCAACTTATATGCCAAAAAAGTTAACACTGTTAACATATAAGAAAAATCATACTAATTTGCAGTTTAGTGCTAATAAAATTTAATGCCGGTTCTAAAATAAATTTGATAAAATTAAAACATGGTTATTAAAGTAAAAAAGCTTGAAGAGATGCTTCAAGATGCCCGGTCTAAGGTTGAGGATATAGATCCTGTAAGCGTAATTGGTAAAGAGGATCAATATACGATCATTGATGTAAGGGAACCTGCTGAAGTTCAAGAAACAGGATTGGTTTTAGGTGCCCATAACATCCCTAGAGGTCTTATTGAATTTCAATTAAGGCCAAGTGATGATTTTCCAGCAGATACTCCTATTTTACTCTATTGTGCAGTGGGTGCCAGAGCCGCCCTTGCCGGTGTTACTCTCAAAGAGCTAGGATTTACCAATGTTAAAAACCTTGGTGGATTTAAAGAATGGCAAGAAGCTGCAAAGCAATAAATTACCTCAATTCTTCAAGCAAATCTTTAAGATGCTTATCAGCGGCATATTTATACTCAGGGCTTGCTCCTGCCATAACTTCCCCTTTAGTCGCACAAGATTCATAGGCAGCCCTTCGTGCTTTTGGATCTGAGAAGTCTAACTCTTTATTTTTAGGGTCATATACTTTTTTTGTGGTAGCGGAAAGCCTCAATTTACAGTTAGCCCAACTATATGCATCAGGATGAAGTTCAAGGGGTGCATCAGCATCAAAGGAATGAAATGCATTTGGATACAACTCAATATGGGCATTACCTCCCTCTTCATTTATCGTATTAACTAATTCAATGCATGGCGCCGCAGGAGTCCAGTTATCTGACTCTCCAATATAAATCTGAAGATGATCTTGATCCCACTGATTTAGATCAGGCAATGCTAAGCAACCTGGATACCACATCAAGTAACCTGCGTAATTTGAACCTTCGTCATGAATTTCATTTTGTAATGGAGTCCAAGCATTAAACAAACTTGCTGTTCCCCCAAGACTCCAGCCTGCTGCAAAAATCTTTTTAGTATTTACTCTTGAGTCTTTACTCATAAGGTTGAGCGCTTGAGCCATATCGTAAATAACAGTCTCACTGGTCACATTAATTTGATCTCCGACTGTGCTAGAAACATTTCTTGAATCAAATGGATGAATTGCAAAAACTAAATAATTTGCTTGTCTCATTTGCTCTAGGTACCTACGGTGATGAGCCCTCCAGTTCAGTGAGCCATGCGATGCTATGACCAAAGGATATTTTTTTTCTGCATCGTAATTATCAGGAAAATGCAAAATACCGAAAGCATCTTGATCTTTTTGGAATTCAAGATTGCCATCAAAAAGATTCTCAAAGCCATAAATATTTTTTGATTTAAAAGATATTTTTTCTTGTTTATAAGCTCCTAAATTATTGACTTCAACTGAATCAGAACAAGAGTAAATAAATAAAAACAACGCTAATAAAATTAAATTTTTAAACATAAAAAACCCCGTGTTAATAAATATAGTTAAATTAGTCTTTAACAAATAATAATGTCATTCGGTCACTCTCACCGATAGCTAGATATTTATCTTTATCTTCCTCTCCAAGTCTTAAATTAGGTAGTAAAGTCCATACTCCTTTTGGATGATCTTTGGTATCTTTTGGATTTGCATTTATCTCGGATGATGAAACTAATTTGAATCCTACTTTTTGCGCAACTTCAATTGCTAATGCTTGGCTTACGTATCCACTTTTTTTCATGTATTCAAGGGATGCTGCATCATCTGCTCGATGCTCAACTACCCCAAAGGTTCCCCCGGATTTAAGGGCTTTGAAAGCTTCCTCCATAACGTCTTGCATTGCATCTCGGCTAAGCCAATTATGCAAATTTCTAAATGTCAAAACCATGTCAAAGGCTCCTGCCTCTACGTAAGATTTCTTTGGAGGAACGTGAGTGGTAACGACCTTTAGCCTATCAAAGCCAGGATGTGAGGCTACCTTATTATCAAAGTTTTCTCTGGATCTTTTTTGATACGCTCCTGCTTTTGGATCGTGATGCGTAACCACAAGCTCACCAGAATCATATAAGAGAGGCGCTAGAATTTCGGTATACCAGCCTCCTCCAGCTGATAATTCAAGAACCTTCATGTCAGGTTTGATCCCAAAAAAATTTAGGGTAGTTGCAGGATTTCTATATTTATCTCTTTCAGTAAATTTAATTGTCCTGTTGGTATTCTCAACGGCAAGCTGAACTGGATCTTGAGAAACAGTTTGTGAGCACCCCACCAAAAATAATGTGCTACAAAAAAAAGTAATGCTCAATTTACGTTTAATCATCGGATTCCCCTTGTTATGATGCAACTAAATAAATATAGCTTACCATGATAAATAAACTCGATGACATAAGCATTTTTGTGGGAAGGTCTCTATTAGGATTGTATTTTTTAGGACCTGGAATAGCTAAGATTTTTAATTACTCAAATTATGTGGGGGTGATGCAACAGAATGATGTACCACTTACTTTACTCGCCTTACCAGCTGTCATTTTAATTCAGGTCATTGGTGGAGTGATGTTGGTTTTAAATCAAAACGTTAAGGTATTTGCATGGGCATTATTTCTTACAACATTGGTGATCAATTTTTATATCCATGACTTCTGGACACTTGAAGATGGAATGGTCAAGGCGCATGAAACACAAAATTTTGTAAAAAACCTTGCGATATGCGCTGGATTACTTGTGCTAGCTGCTAGAGAAAAGTTTGTAAAGTTAAGATAGGTCCTGCAAAACCAAGCCAGCCAAAATATGCAAGCCTAGCAAATCTTTTTTTCTGATGATTGTGAAGTCCAAGAGCGCCAAAGGCACCAAAGGCGCCTAAAGAAGAAAACCAAAACCCACCTAAACCAATAAACCCCAAAAGACCCATTATTCGAATTGCTCCTCCCTGGGATGAAGGATCAACCCTATCCACTAAACCAATCAGGCCGATTAGACCAAAAAGACCTAATAGACCAATGTATTCCATTTATTATTTTGGTTTAGATTCGTTAACCACCAATTTTCTGCCTTCAACTTCAGCATCATTGAGAGCAGCAATTGCTTCCTCGGCACCTGAAGACATTTCAACGAAACCAAAGCCTCTTGAGCGGTTTGTACCTCTTTCCATAATTACTTTAGCTGAATCAACTGTACCGTGTTCTGCAAAAAGATTTTCAAGTTCTTGATCGCGAATGCTCCAAGGAAGATTGCCGACATATATATTCATATTTTTCCTACAAAAAGTTTAGAGAAGTTTAACCTATTTGAGCTAGCAAGGAAGAGGAATTAGTAATTAATTGAAGTTTATTTTGAGAGCCATTTTTTGGTTTCATTTCCAAAGTCATTCCACCAACTCAAACCCATATCATTTACTCTGTCTAAATTCGATTTCGAGTTATCATCCATTCGTCTGTTGACTCTTCCAAGTGGGCTATTGATTCTTAAATAATCATTACCAATTAGATCTGTTATGATTTCGTGATACATACTCGATTCAAGCATAACTCCCAAAATATCATGCCTCATCCAACTCAATGCACCCCATTTTGCAGACCTGGGACCACTAATTTTTTTTCTGTTTATTCCAGTACCAATGCTTAAAACTTTGATTCGAGAATTTGGAAAAAGTTTTTTAGCCTCACTGTAAGCAATCAAGCAAGGATTGTTAGCAACGATCCCACCATCAATCAGCCAAGACCCATCTTCAATTTGGTAAGTTGGGTAATAAATTGGAGCGGCACTTGAAGCAATGACAGCATTTTTTACGCTTATTGCTGGCGTCCCATATGAACTTAAAATTTTTGGAGTTCTTGATTCAATATCATAGGTTAAAACTCCCATAGGATTTTTTGATTCTCCTAATCTCTGCTGACCAAAATATTCAGCTAGAACTTTCTCTTTTCCTTTTGAATCATATTTAGGTTTTGTTTGTAAAAAAGAGGCATTATCCCAAAATGATTTTGACATGGTTTCTTTAAGATTATCCTCACTCCAAAATTTAAGAATTTCTTTAGCTTTCATTTCCTGGGCTGCTAAGCATGAAATATTTGCCGAGCCTGCACTAGTGCCTAGAAAAAAATCAAAAATTTCATGGGTAGGTTTGCCGATTGAGCGCTCAAGTTCTTGCAAAAAAATTACTTGAGCAATGGCTCTCACTCCTCCACCATCAAGTGACAAAACTAACTTAGTTTGATTATTTCCAAGAAAATTTAAAACCTTCTTTAGAGTTTTCATTCAGTTAATTCAACTTCCAACAATATGGCCAAACGGGCAATTGCAAGCGCGAGTCTATCAATCACAATGGGGCCATGATTTATTAGATAAGCTTCATCAACATATTTTATTCTATTGTCTAGATATCTTACTGAATCGGATACAGCTATCTTTCTAGTTTCATTTATCCAAGGGTAAACATCGTCACTGTAATCAAGGCTACTTTTATATTTTTTTGCTAACTTATCTATTTGTGTATGTACATCATTTTTACCTATTGTTTTATATAAAAACTCTAGGATCTCTCCATCCCAAATTGAATGCATATTAGATTTCTTTTTTCCCTGAAGTATTAAAAGGTGATCATTCCCACCTCGGTCATATCCAAAACCAGCATGCAAAGGCTGATGAACGTCAGCAATAAAATGGCCGATAAATCTTACGGCATCTTTTTTTTCAGTATCATTACCATTTCTGAGCAGACTCAGTTGCTCCTCATATGCGCTCATGATGCAGCCCTTTTCAGGACAAGTTTCAAGTGTTATTTCATCTATCCCCGGTGGTGAATTAATGTAATGCCAGGGACCCGTTTCTCTTCGTTCTGCCTGCTTAATAACGTCCGGCCAAACACAACCCTCTCCATAATCATTGCTCTCCAGAATAGAGAACAAACTAGTGGCTGTTTCAGCACTCATTAAGTTTGATGCTTTATTGCATACAAGACTATGGCCTTCATCCCACCAGGAATATCCTTCGGATGTAAAAACTAGATAAATTATAAGAAGAATATTTTTTAAATTCATAGATTTGCGGCAGTTCTTGCAATGGCACGAAACATTGAGACATGAGCAGCCTTAGACTCTTCTTTCTCTGCGGTAAATCTATGATTGGATGAAGTTTTAGCAATGACTACTCTATTTTCAGGATCAATAAAAATGTATTGATTATAAACTCCTGATGCTGTGTACTCAGTACTAGGAAAACCCGGAACCCACCACTGGTATCCATAACCCCAAACACTTGATGAATTAGGATTATCACCAGGTACTAAATGATCTTCGTCTGTAGCATGAGATGCATCTACCCAACCTGAAGGGACCACTTGATTACCGTTCCAATCGCCTCGATTTAAATAAAGCAACCCGAACTTTGCGTAATCTCTTAATGTTGCGTTCAACCCCCCAAGCGCAACCTCCATTCCGCTGTCATCAACCATATAGTAAGCATCATCTTGCATACCAATCTTGTTCCAGATATGTTCTTGTAAACTTTCAGTCACAGATTTGCCCGTCACTTCCTGCAAAACCATTGCCAACATCTGAGTATCGATACTTACATAATGATGATAAGTCCCAGGTTCTTTTTCGTTTTCAAGTGATTTTGCAAAGTCTCTCATTGGCGTACCAAATGAAATTGTTCTGCCAAATCGATTAATATCGGAATTATAGTCAGCATAATCTTCATTAAATTTAATTCCTGAGGACATTTGGAGTAGATCTTTGATAGGAACTGCTTCATAGCCTGTGCCTTTAAAATCATCTAGGTATTTCGTGACTGGATCATCGATACTGTCTATCAGACCTTGGTCCACAGCAATTCCTATAAGTGCTGATAGAAATGACTTAGCCACCGACCAAGAAATATGTTTAGAAGTTTGAGTATTACCATGCCAGTAGTTTTCGTAAAGTAAATTATTGTTTTTTAAAACAATCAATCCATCTGTTTCATAGTACTCAAGCGCATCTTCTAAATTCTCATCTTTTCCCAAATGATTAAAAGTTAAGGGTAACGAAAACTTGTCAGTCATATTTTGAAAGCTGTGTGGTGAAGCTGATGCTTTTATCATTGGACCAGCACGAAAGATTTTATCCATGTTGATGAAGTTAAAAGCTATCCTATCTTTGTCATAGAGATGAATCATTTTATTTACTCTGATGGCTTTTGGTCCGTAAACTAGGGCTAAACCAATAATGATGATTCCAATCAAGACTAAAACTGTTTTAAGACTCATCATTGATTGTTTTTATTGATATTTTGCTTTATCAAAAGCAGCAATATACTCATCCGCAATATTTTGAATATGCTCCTCGTAACCCTTGTGAGTGAAAATATAAAAATCGTTATTCTCGATACCTTGAAATATTGCTTCAGCTGCTTCAAGTGGTGAAATCGGAAATGATTTTCCTTGCGCATCATCTGCAGCTACCTCTAACATCTCACGGGGATCTTTCTCATCCACTTTTTCTTCTTTCTTTGCAGGAGGTGTATCACCTTGATAAACACTATTTACAATATTGGTATCTACTTCTCCGGGACATACGATGCTGGCTTGAACACTAGAAGTTTTAAGCTCTTCTCTGAGCGTTGCCATGAATCCACGAATTGCAAATTTTGATGCAGAGTAAAGACTCAACATTGGATAGCTGATAAAACCCGATGTGGAACAAGTTGCAACTATGTTGCCGTCCTCGCCGCTTTCAAGCATTCTAGGAAGAAATGCATTTACTCCGTTAAAACATCCTCCCATATTGATATCCATCAACCAGTCGTACATTTCACGAGTGACATCCTTAACTGGAGCTGGCCCTAATACTCCTGCATTATTAAAAAGATAGTGACAAGCGCCAAAGGTTTCATAAGTTTCGCCAGCCAAATTCATCATTGCATTGATATCGCTTACATCAATTACACGTGCTATTGCTTCAACGCCCTCTGCAGTTACTATATTCAGTGTTTCGTCCAACCCACTGGTATTTACGTCACATAAAACTAACTGCATTTTTCTACTCGCAGCAAATTGAGCAAGACCCCTACCAATACCACTTCCGGCGCCAGTTATTACAGCAACTTTTGATTCAGACATAAAGTAATTAAAATTTAATTATTCAATTAGTTTAGGATAGATTCATAAATAAACAACCCTTGTAATATTCCTTAATGACAAAAAAAACTCGATACAGAAAGTGTAAACAATGTAAAAGACTGACATTACCTGATGAATTCAATAAGGGTGATAAATGGTGCAAGCGCTGTCGTGACAGATTGGCACTACAGACCCCACTAAAAAGAATTTAACCCTAGAAAGTATTTTGTGTAATATTTAATTATGAAAGTTTCAGAAGCAATAAAAAATAGACACTCTGTAAGATCATTTTTAGATAATCCTGTCTCTACTGAATTAATTAAAGACTTGCTTGAACAATCTTCAAGAAGTCCATCAGGGGGAAACCTTCAACCCTGGAAAATCTATGTTATTAATGAAAACTCCATGAGAGAATTTTTGAAATTTCAGTCTAAATGGAGTGAACCGGAAACTCCTGCTTATGACATTTATCCAAGAGATCTTAAGGAACCCTACAAAAGTTTTAGTAAAAAAGTAGGCGAGCAGATGTATGGCAGTCTTGGAATTGCCAGAGATGATAAAGAGGCACGATGGAATCAAGTACTCAAAAATTATCAATTCTTTGGAGCACCGGCTGCGTTATTTTGTTTCGTTGATCGTCAAATGGGTCCACCTCAATGGTCTGATCTAGGAATGTTTTTACAAACTTTTATGCTTTTAGCGCAGGAATATGGATTGGATACTTGTGCCCAGGAGATTTGGTCAATGAAACAAGAAAGTGTTTCTAAATTCTTTAATGTCGATGACAGTCAGATGATATTTTGTGGGATGGCAATTGGTTATAAAGATCAAAAGGCTGCCATTAATCAATTCAGAACAGAACGCCAAGACTTTGAAGATTGGTGCAAAGTTCTTTAATCTTTTTCTTTTTTATCTTCCTTTCTATTTTGATGCCTCTTTCGTTCGAGCTCCATTATCTCTCTATCGGTGCATTCAAAGTAGGTCTCATCTACTCCAGCTCCATTGGGTTCTGGCAGCATGGGTCCTCTTGGGCCAATATTTGTCATTCCAGCGCATGCACCCATAATCCTTCCTTGCTCGCCCTCCACGCCGATAACTTGATGATTTAGGACTTGGTATTCTCTTGCTTGGCATGAGACGAGTATAAAAATAATTAGTAAAACCGTTTTATTCATTAAATTATTTTTAATTATTTTTAGACTCTTTTTTTCTGAGCCTTTTTTGTTCCATTTTTAGATATTCATTGTGCGCACATTCAATAAATGAATTATCTGACCTTCTATGATTTTCTATCCTACCCTGCTTATCTGGCGTTTTTAAATTACTACCTGAATTTGCCATTTGCATGCATGACCCCATAGCCACTCCTATCTGACCCTCAGTTCCGTATACTTGATGATTTGCTATTTCATATTCACGCGTCTGACATCCCATCAATAAAATTAGAATCAATACAATTAAATATTTCATAGATTTTTTAAATTCAACAAATTGTCATACTCATATTATAAAAAATTTAATTATCTTATTGTGTGCATTGCGCAAATTTTATTACCTGCGGGATCAAGTAGGTATGCCAGATATAATTTCATGCCATTGCCCTCACGTATACCAGGAGGATCTTCGATTGGTTTTCCACCATTTGCTTCACCAGCGGCATGCCATGCATTAGCGTCTTCAACACTTTTGGCTTTAAAGCCAATGGTACTGCCGTTTCCGTGAGTAGCCGGCTTATCATTAATGGGCTCAGTAATAATAAATATTGAGCCATCTAAGAAATAGAAATACCTTTTGTGACCCTGTAAATTTGGCGATAACACACCGGGTTTTGCTCCAAGCTTTCCTAAGACAGCATCATAAAATTCTCTTGATGCCTCCAAATCATTTGCTCCTAGCATAATGTGACTAAACATATTAACTCCTAATTTATAGTTTATTTTGATCCGATGATTTATGCCTTCCTATCAAAAAATCTCTTTTCCCAAGATGTTTTGTTTTTCTGCCGTAAACTCGTTTTCTCCATAAACGATAAGACGAGCTTTTCATATTTTTACGCATTAATTTTTTTAGAGCATCTTCATTTAATCCAAATTGTTTCTCAATAGCATCAAAAGGAGTCCTGTCCTCCCATGCCATTTCAATAATTCTTGAAATATCATTTTTATCCATTTCAATATGATAATACTCTCTATTTAGATTGTGAGTTAATATGTGTTCATGGACAAAGAAAAAAATATAAAAAAAGATTTTAAAGTTTTCCAATTAGTTTATGTTTTTGCATACTTAGGTTTAGTTATTGCAATGGTTGTAATGTACCTATAAATCACAAATCTATGAGTCTGACTACTTACATTATTGGTAATGTCTTCTTGATAATTATGCTCTACATAGTGCTTAGAAATACTAAGAAGTGATAGTTGCTCTTCATTGGCTTGGTCTGATAACAACATGCATTTTTTTGTGTTTTACCATCTTGGATCAAAGCAAGGACGAGGTGGTTATTCATCTAATTACTTCGTTCTGCCCATTGCTAATTGCCTCCACAATAAATTCAGTAATAAATAAAAGACTGATAGCTTTCCCCTGGAGCTGATTATGGGGCAAGTCCAATGATAATTGAGAGAAAAAACCCTATAAAAATTAATAAAAAATAGTTTGCAACATTAGAACTAAATAATTTGTAATCTAGATCAGAGCTAAAAATCCTCCTAGCTAAAAAAAAGCCAATTTTAGAAAAAAAAATAAAAACTAATCCCAAAATTGGTGCTAGGACTAGAAAGTCAAATAGTAAGTCTTGCCACTGATTCAGGGATTGATAAAAATTTCTAAATTGCTCTAAAAGCTGCATAATTAGATTTAAGTATAGTTTTAAATAAATATGAAAAAAGTCTTATTATTCATCTTATTACTTATTGTGCAGCATGATTTGTTCGCAACAGAGGCCTTAATTTTAGATGTTAGAACTGACAATGAGTGGAACAATGGCTACATTCAAGATGCAAAACATATCCCAATAACCGACTTAAAAAAAAGACTGAATGAAATTCAAGCATTTAAGTATCAGCCTATTTTTACCTACTGTGCAGCTGGGAAAAGAGCTGAGCGAGCAAAAAATATATTAATTGAAAATGGTTTTATTAATGTGACAAATCTAGGAGGTATTGAAGATGCCTCAAAAAAATTGGACAAGGACATTATTGAGTAAATCAGTATTTAACCTTCAAGTCTCGCTTGAGTATTGATTATTTAATAACTAATTATTAATTTATGTCCTTTAGCCAATTAAAGATTGCATTGCCAATCTCATTCGGTGAATCCTCTTGAATAAAATGACTGCCCTTAACGGTTACTTCCTTTTGGTTTTTCCAGGTTCTACAAAACTCCCGTTGTTTGCCAATTAAAATAGCTCCTGGCTCAGCATTTATAAATAATTTAGGTAGATCATTTTCAGCCATCCAATGAGAATATGAGTCAACGATTTTACATATTTCAGGTGGCTCATTTTCTAAAGGAATTTGTCTTGGCCAGTCAAGCGTTGGACGACGCGCAGTCTCATCATTAAATGGTCTTCTATATTCATCCATCTCTTCATCAGATAACTTTCTTAAGATTGATCCAGGCAGAACAGCCTCAATAAATAAGTTCTTCTTTAAGATCATTTCTTCTCCAGCAGAAGATCTAAATCCCTGAAAAATTCCTCTAGCATCCTCATTCCAGTCTGACCATTCCATTGATTTAACAATGCCTTCCATGTAACAGATGGCCTTAACCTTTTCAGAATTACTATGTGCCCAGTCAAAACCCAAGGCAGATCCCCAGTCATGTACCACAAGAGTTGCATTGGTCTTAACCCCCATAGCCTCCAAAAAGCCATCAAAATATCTTTTGTGAGCAGCATATGAATAAGTCATGTTTCCCTCATCTTTCAGCTTTTCACTATCTCCCATTCCAATAAGATCCATTGCGATACATCTTCCAAGATCCTTAACATGGGGAAAGATATTTCTCCAAAGAAAGGAGGATGTTGGATTTCCATGCTGGAATATGATCGGATCACCTTGTCCCATTTCTACATATGCTATTTGCTTGCCTAAAATATCTATGTATTTTTTATTCCAAGTCATTTATTAACTTTATATGTTTTTAAAAAATAAATAAGGGGCATTAAGCCCCTTATTATAGCTAGATGAATGGTTAGTCAGGGTTGTACATCTTAAGACTCACTTCCATGTATGACCTTTTGAACTTACTGTACTTCCTTGATTCAGGTGCATATGCAGCAAATTCTTTAGAAGCATTCATTCCAGTTAAAAATGCCAATGCATCTTGAGGAGTATTAAAAGCTGCCCAAATTTCGTGGGTAATACCATTACCATTGTTTCCAAGATAATGACTTTGTAAGCCATATGCATTTGATGACCACTCATATTTTTCAATACTTTTACTAAAATTCTTCCACAATGGAATAAAATTAACTGGATCAGTGACTTCTAGACTCCATCTTAAGCTTACGCCATTGTCGACAGTTTCGCCTTTGAGTGTGACGCCTACACTATGAACAGTTAAGGTATCAGAAATAATTTCTGCACCAATATCATTCATAGTTTTTCTAAATTCCCTTCCAGCTCTGGAAGTTGCAAAAATTTGTCCTGCTTTTGCATACTGATCAGCATCTTTATAATACCAACTCACTCCATGAGTTGAATCATCCCAACCGTTTTGTTGTACTGCAAAAAAATCCACTTCAAATTTTTCTTTAGCAACTTCAGGTGAATTCATATATTTATCAAAAGCAGCAAAGCATCTTTCAGCTACAGGGCAATTAAATAAAAAGTTAGTTTGATACATTGAATAGTTTGCTGGTAGATGATCATCAGCACTGAGCTGAAAACCAAAAACTAGAGCAAACGCTATAAATGTTTTTTTCATAAGTCCTCTCCTAATTGATATTTTTACTTTAAAGTAAAAGTTAAGGATTTTGAAGCTCTTAAGATATCTATTTATTAATTGGGTTCTTGCTAAGTTGAATGTAATATAAAAGCTCATGTCTCAAGTTGGAGCAAATTCAAGAATAATTCAATCTAGTGATGTTGATGTATATCACGATGCGTTTGATGTGGTTGTATGTGGGTTTGGTGGCGCTGGTGGATCAGCTGCAATTGAAGCTGCTAAATGTGGTGCGAAAGTTTTATTACTTGAAAGAGCATCTGATGGTGGAGGATCTACAGCACTGTCAAGCTGTGAAATGTACTTGGGCGGGTCGGGTGGCACTTCATTGCAACGGGCATGCGGGTTTGAAGATAGTACTGAGAATATGATTGCTTACCTGCAGGCTTGTTTGGAAGATAAAGGGGATCCAGCAAAGATAAAACTTTATGCTGAAAATTCTGCCGATCACTTTGAGTGGGTTAAATCACTTGGTGTAACCTACAAAGAGGCAGTTCATCTTGGAAGAATTGTAGTTCCAGATTCAAATGAATCTCTATTATTTACAGGAAATGAGAGGGTTAATCCATTCCTAGATTATGCAACCGCTGTCCCAAGAGGTCATGTTCCCTCTCACGAAGGTGATTTCGGAGGCAAGATATTTTTTGCTGCATTAAAACAAGCTGTGATGGATCAAGGTGTAAATATTTCATGTGATTCAAGAGTGCTTGGACTAATTATTGATAACGACAAAATTCTAGGAGTTTCATACAAAAAAGATAATGACATTGTAAATGTAAAAGTTAACAACGGAGTGATTCTTACAACTGGAGGCTTTGTGATGAATGAAGAAATGGTAAAAAAATACTTACCTTTGCAAAGTCAATTTGCTGCCCCATATGGGAATCCTTGGGATGAAGGAGATGGAATTCAAATAGGACAAGCAGTAGGCGGAAACTTAATTAATATGGATGAAGCTTTTTTTGGAGTTTATTTTTATCCCCCCGAATCACTCACGTTTGGAATATTTATTAATAAGCATGGAGAACGATTTGTAAATGAAGATTCATACGGAGCGAGAATTGGATATTACTGCTCTCAACAGCCTGAACAAGAAATTTATTTATTAATTCAAAATGAGGATTTTCAGCAATCTATCTATATGGATAAATTACCCATTATTGCAGTTGCAGAAACAATTGATGATCTCGAAAAAGAAGCTGGATTTCAACCTGGCACCCTCACTGAGACTGTAAAAAAATATAATACGTTTTCAAAGTCTAAACATGATGAGCAATTTAGAAAGCATTCTGATTGGTTAAAAGAATTCAAAAATCCACCGTTTGCAATCATTGACTATAGTTTTAAACATCAATCCAGCCCACTTTACAGCGATAAACCAGGACCATTAATGTTCACTCTTGGTGGCTTAGAAACTTTACCAACCGGAGAAGTACTAGATAAAAGTGGAAATGTTATACCTAAACTCTATGCAGCTGGCAGAACATCAGCTGGACTGCCTAGGTCAGGTAAAGGTTATGCTAGCGGCATGTCGGTGGGAGATGCAACATTTTTTGGAAGAATGGCTGGTATTTCAGCAGCTAAGAATAATTAAGAATTAATCTCTGTTTTCTCTTCTCCAAACCTCTGGCTCTTGAAACTCACCTGCCCACATTCCAGCTTTAACTTTTTTGGCATAGTTTTGCTCATTTTCATATCTTCTAGAGTACCGCAAATAAGCAATTGCCATTCCTGACTTGACCATTTCTGCCTGCAAATCAACTTCATCAACGTAACAAATACCTAAAGTTCTTCCGTATCTATCTTGACCTTCATCAGTGCATCTAACTATTTGATTATTTATCAATTGTTTAAGCTTTAAGGTTGCAGCATTGCCGCATTCCCACTCAATCCCGTTTGCATCCAAACAAGTCTGTGTTTTTCCAAAGAAATAACTTTCCGGAGCGTCGCTGCCTGTAAACCTTATTCGAGTGTCATTAATGACAATGGTATCGCCATCAGTTACTTTGGCTAGACCAATTATGTCTGCTGATGCATTCGCCCCTAGCCAGGAAAGAAAAAATATTAACAATATTTTTATATTCATTTTTTTAATAAATAATGAGTAACATACCAGTCATTCCCGGCATTGACGGAGAAGAACTTTGCGCAAGTTAAGAAAAACATTCTCCACCTAAAAAACCAAATTTTTCCATTCCCATAGTGTTGATTAAACAAAGTTATAATTTTAGATTTGTTTTCATCATGTTTCTCAAGCCATTTTTGAGATGTCATCCCATATTGTGTTCCATTAACTTTCCATGAGCGAACTACCTTTAAATCATTTTCAAAATTAGTAAAGATATCTTCCGAAGGCATAATGCCGCCCTCAAAAAAGTTTTTTGTCATCCAGTCAGAATCATTTTTTGCTTCATATAAGTAGCATGCAAAACGATGGCAA
>MDTE01043184.1_pt1 | contig 16468 bp, 11 predicted proteins | sample 811231 | NCBI WGS metagenome assembly MDTE01 (sample SAMN05326651, study PRJNA326480) | marine metagenome | isolation source: seawater | place: Indian Ocean: Red Sea | collected 2010
CAATACTATATATATAGTACAAGGATTATTGGAGCTACTGGATGGGTAGATGATACTACAACATCTACATCAGTTTCTTTAATAGGTTTATCATCTTATCCAAACGCTGAGTTGCGTTATAGAGTTAAAGCTGTTTGTGATGCTGCTGGAACTAACTCTTCGGCTTTCACTGGCACGGAGTCATTTACTATTCCTTCTTGTGGATTAAGTATTACAGTTACAACTACAGACGCTACTGTTTATGGTGCTTCTGATGGTACTGCTAGTATTAGTGTTAGTGGTGGTTTTGGTTCAGTCACATTAAACTTAAATGGTGCAGATACAACAGCTTTATCAGCGGGCAGTTATACTGTTTCTGCTACAGATGCTGCTGGCTGTACAGCTTCTACTACTTATGTTGTTAGTGAGCCACCAAACTGTATTGATCCTACTAATGTTACTAGCATTACTAGTTCCATCAATAGAATATGATCCCATACTTTCTAGATATGTGATCACTCAAAAAATAGGAAGTTATAATATCAGTAATCCTTCTTACTTAACTATGGATGAGTTTTTTACTTATAAAAAACAACAATCTCTGAAAGATTATTGGAAAAAAAAGAATACTAAAGTTAACGAAAATCAAAATAGTTTTAAAGGTCCGTTAAGCATTGATATAGGAGGTGAAGCTCTTGACAAAATATTTGGTAATTCAACAATTGATATACGACCACAAGGAACAGCAGAGCTTATTTTTTCTATACAGCACAATAAAACTGAAAACCCTTCATGGCCAATAGAACGACAAAGAAATACAAGTTTTAATTTTGAGCAAAAAATTCAGATGAATGTATTAGGTAAAATTGGCGATAAGCTTAAAGTTACTGCAAACTATAATACTGAAGCAACATTTGATTTTGATAATAATGTTAAAATTGAATATACCGGATATGAAGATGAAATTATAAAAAAAATTGAAATAGGAAATGTAGGACTTCCGTTAAATGGTACTTTAATTACAGGAAGTCAAAATTTATTAGGAATTAAAACTCAATTACAATTTGGTAGAGCAACAATTACTTCTGTTTTTTCGCAACAAAAAAGTAAAGCTAAAGTTATTAATGTTGCAGGTGGAGCACAAACAACAGAGTTTGATATATATGCTGACGAATATGAAAGTGATAAGCACTTTTTCCTTTCTCATTATTTTAAAGAAAGATATGATGAGTTTATGAGTCAAATACCTTTTATAAATTCGCCAATAAACATTACTAAAATAGAGGTTTGGGTCACTAATAAAACAGGTACTGTCGAAAACACTAGAAATGTTTTAGCTTTTCTTGACTTAGGTGAATCATCCCAAATAAATTTTCAAAATCAAGGATGGATTTCAAACAACTTGGTTATTCCTGACAATAATAGTAATGATTTATATTTTCAAATTGGTCCTGACGGAATAGGCGATCCTCTTAGAGATTTAAATCAAGTAGTTTCTCAATTGTCAGGCTTTAGTCCAAATGGTGGTAATCCTCTTCAAATTGGTAGAGATTATGAAAAGTTAGAAAGAGCCAGATTATTAAATCCATCTGAGTACACATACCATCCACAGCTTGGATATATTTCTTTAAACTCAGTTTTGTCACCTGATGAAGTTTTAGCTGTAGCATTTCAATATACATACGCTGGAACAACATATCAAGTTGGAGAATTTTCTTCTAATGGCCCTACTGCACCTAGTTCTTTGTACGTTAAGTTATTAAAAAATTCAAACTTTTCTCCTCAGGTTAAAAATTGGGATTTGATGATGAAAAATATTTATTCTTTAGGAGCGTATAATCTTAGTTCACAAGAGTTTTATTTAGATGTGGTTTATGAAAATACATTAGATAACGGAACAATTACTAATTATATTTCTGAACCTTCTGAGCCAGAAATTCATACTATTCCCTTAATAAGAGTGTTAGCTTTAGATCAATTAAATATTCAGCAAGATAAAAGACCAGATGGTGTCTTTGATTTTTTACAAGGGATAACAATTAACACTTCAAATGGAAGAGTTATTTTTCCAGTAAGAGAACCTTTTGGGCAATATTTGTTTGATAAATTTAATGTCAGTGACATTGCAGATAAATATGTTTACAAAGAGCTTTATGATTCCACTTTAACAGTTGCTCAACAATTGCCTGAAAAAAATAAATTTAGATTAAAGGGAAGTTATCAATCTGATTCAGGATCTGAAATATATTTAGGAGTTATGTCTGTTGAAGAAGGCTCAGTTGTTGTTACAGCTGGAGGTGTTAAGTTACAAGAAGGTGTTGATTATATTGTAAATTATGGAATGGGTAAAGTTTCAATTATCAATGAAGGTATTTTAATGTCTGGAACTCCGATTAAAATTTCTGTTGAAAGTAATACCTTTGGTCTCCAACAACGCACATTAGTTGGAACACATATTGATTACAGATTTTCGGATGATTTTTCAATTGGTGGTACAATCTTAAATCTTACTGAAAGACCTTTTACTAAAAAGGTTAATTCAGGTGAAGAACCAATATCAAATACTATATGGGGATTAGATGGAACTTACAGGACTGAATCTGCTTTTTTAACTAAAATGGTTGATAAATTACCTTTTATAGAAACTAAAGAAAAATCTGTTATTACAGCTGTTGCTGAATTTGCTCATCTTATTCCAGGTCATCAAAGAGCTATTGGTAAAGAAGGAACTGCATATATTGATGATTTTGAAGCAAGTAGTATTGGAATTGATATTAGAAATTCAGGATCTTGGTTTCATTCATCTATTCCATTAGATCCTGATTTATTTCCTGAATCAGATGAAACATTAACTATTTATTCTGATTCTACTTCAAAAAATGGAAATTTAAAATCAGGAATGAGACGAGCTTTGATGTCTTGGTACACAATTGATCCTTCTTTTTACAGAAATAATGCTAGCACACCATCTCATATTTCAAATGATAACACACAACTTTCTAATCATTTAGTCCGCGAAGTTTTAGAAAAAGAAGTTTTTCCAAATAAAGATCCAGATGTAGGCTCACAAGTATCTAATTTGCCGATATTAGATATTGCATATTACCCTGAAGAGAGAGGGCCATATAATTTTACCGTTGATGGTTTATTGTCAAATGGAAAATTAAAGTTTCCTGAAGAAAGTTGGGCTGGAATGACAAGAAAAATTGAATCAACAGATTTTGAAGCTCAAAATATTGAATTTATAGAGTTTTGGATGATGGATCCATTTAATGAAGATTCAGAAAATCAAACTGGCGGGATATTAAATATTCATTTGGGAAATATTTCTGAAGATATTTTAAAAGATGGTTATAAAAGTTTTGAAAATGGGCTTCCAACATCTGAAATTTTAGAGAATGTAGATGATAATGTTAGTGTTTTTGGAAGAATGCCAACAACTTTTGCTTTAACTAATAGTTTTGATGTAAGTCCTGAATCACGTTCTTTTCAAGATGTAGGTCTTGATGGATTGAGAGATATTGACGAAAGAATATTTTTTGATTCTACATATATCAAAAAAGTAGAAGCAGCTTTTCCGTCTGGAACAGCTTCCAAAGCTTATGAAAACGCTATTAATGATCCCTCTGGAGACAACTATCATTATTTTTTAGGAAGCGATTACGATGCTTTAGAGTTAAGTATATTGGAAAGATATAAATTAAGAAATTCTCCAGATGGAAATTCTGAGTTACCTAACCCTACACCCACTATGTCTACTACTATTCCTTCAACTGAAGACATTAATTTTGATAATACTTTAAATGAAGCGGAAAGTTATTTCAATTATGAGATAAAAATCGATCCAAATCAAATGGATATTGGATATAATTATATTGTTGATAAACAAATTTCTAATGCAAAAACCCCAAATGGTGATAGAACTATAACTTGGTATCAATTTAAAATTCCAATCCGTCAATATAATAAGATTGTTCCAACTAATTCAATAAGAGATTTTAAATCAATAAAATTCATTAGAATGGTATTAAGAGACTTTACTCAACCAATTGTTTTAAGATTAGCAACATTAGAATTAGTTAGGGGAGAATGGCGAACTTATAATTTTGATTTAAAAGAACCTGGAGAATTTGTAGCAGATGATTTAAATGAACAAACTACTTTTGATGTATCAGTTGTAAATATTGAAGAAAATGGAGATCGTCAACCAATACCATATGTGTTGCCTCCTGGAATTGAACAAGAAGTTGATAATAGTACAACATATAATAGAAACCAAAACGAACAATCTTTAGTTTTAAAAGTTTCTGATTTGGTTGATGGAGATTCAAGAGCAGCATATAAGACTTTCAGTAATGATTTTCGCTCTTATAAAAGACTTAAGATGTTTGTTCATGCTGAGGCATTGTCTGATAATTCGAGCATATTGTCTGATGGAGATTTATCTGTTTTTATAAGATTAGGCATGGATTTTAATAGTAATTATTATGAATATGAAATACCTTTAAAATTAACACCAAATAATGTTTCAGTTTTAGATGACAATCTTATATGGCCAACTGAAAATGAGCTGGATATTTATTTTGAAACTTTTCAAAATGCTAAAAAGAATAGAAATCAAGCAATAATTGATGGATTAATAGAAGATGTTCAAGATATTTGGGTTCAGGCGGATGGAAAAAATACAGTAAGAGTTATAGGTAATCCAAATTTGAGTCAAGTAAAAACTATTATGTTAGGTGTTAGAAATCCAAAAAAGGGTACACAACAATTTTCAGATTATGGAAATGATGATGGATTGTCCAAAAGTGGAGAAATTTGGGTTAATGAGTTAAGATTAACTGAATTTGATGAAAAGGGAGGTGTAGCAGCAAATGCTAGAGTAAATGCTAGATTAGCTGATTTTGCTAATTTAAATTTATCAACTAGTATTAGTACAGTTGGATTTGGAAGTATTGAAGAAAGTGTAACAACTCGTCAAAAGTATAACGCTTTCCAATATGACATATCATCTACATTTTCTCTTGGAGAATTTTTTCCAAAAAAATCTAATATTAAAATACCAATGTATGTTGGGTATTCAGAGTCAATTCAATCTCCTCAATATAATCCTCTAGATCCTGATATCACATTAAAAGAATCTTTATCTCAGCTACAAAGTAAAGAAGAGAAAGATTCTTTAAAAGCAATTTCACAAGATTATACACAAAGAAAATCTATTAATTTTTCAAACATTAGAAAAGGGAAGACGTTAAACTCAAAAAATAAAACTAAAGTATACTCGCCTGAAAATTTTTCCGCAACATATTCTTACAATGAAACTACATCTAGAAGTGTTAATATTGAAGAAAGAAAAACAAAAAACACCAAAGTTTTATTAAGCTATAATTATTCAGTAAAGCCAAAGAATATTAAACCTTTTAAAAATGTAAAGTTTTTAAAAGGAAAGTATTTTAGAATTATAAGAGATTTTAATTTTTATACATTACCTAAATCAATTTCACTACAAACCGATTTAGATCGTTATTTTAATAAAACAAAAATTAGAAATATAAATAATTCTAGTTTTGATATTGAGCCAACATACAATAAAGCATTTACCTGGAACAGGAGATATAGTTTAAAATATGATATAACAAATAGTCTTAAAACAGAATTTAAAGTTCGTAATTCCGCTAGTATTGATGAGCCATACGGCGCTATTGAAAAAGATGATCCTGATTATCAAGCAAAGCGAGATACAATTTGGAATAATTTTTTAAATTTTGGTCGACCTACAATGTATCATCATACATTTAACGTAACATATAATGTTCCAATAAATAAGTTTCCTTTATTTGATTGGGTTACTTTAAATACCAAGTACACAGCAAATTTAGATTGGTTAGCCTCTCCATTGTCCATACAAAATCTAGGAAACACATTGCAAAATAGTAACAATAAACAAGTTAATAGTTCATTTAGATTTACTCAATTATATAATAAGATACCTTATTTAAAGAAAATAAATCAAAAAAGTTCAAGAAATAATAGGGGTAGAATGTCAAGAAATGGCTTTAATCAAAATATTATAATGCCCTCTGATCAGGATACCATCAAAAAAACTTTTAAAGATTATTTCGCTTATTTGGTCCGTGTTGGAATGATGTTAAGAGACATCAATATTACTTACTCTCAAAATCAAGGAACTACAATTCCTGGTTATAATTTTAAGCCTGGTTTTTTCGGCCAAAACTGGGGTCAAATGGCTCCTGGTATTCCTTTTGCATTTGGACAACAAATTTCTATTGAAGAGTTGAATTCAAACAATGATTGGTTAACAAATTCTACTAATTTGAATCAATTTTTTAGAACCACTAGCTCTGAAAATTTAAACATAAGATCTACAATTGAACCGTTTAGAGGACTAAGAATTGATATTACAGCTTCAAAACAAAAAAATCGAAGTAGACAAGAAATTTTTAGAGCCGATGAAAGTGGTGTATACCAATCATACTCTCCAAGTGAGTCAGGAAGTTATTCCATTTCTTATCTTACTTGGAATACAGCATTTAAAACTCAGGATGAAAATTTTTCCTCTGCAACTTTTCAAAACTTTAGAGATAATAGATTATATGTTGCTATGTACTTAGCTGAACAAAATCCTAATTCTAGTCATCGAGACAGTGATGGCAATATTATTATTAGTGAGTCAGGTTTCCCAAAAGGTTATCAAAGTACTTCACAGGAGGTGTTAATCCCTTCATTTTTAGCCGCTTATACTGGTCGTGATGTTTCATCAGTTAGTTTAAATAAATTTCCTAAAATTCCATTGCCTAATTGGAGAGTTACTTTTGATGGTTTAAGAAATATTAAATTTATTTCAAAGTATGTTAACAATATAATTTTAAGTCACTCATATAAATCAACATATAGTGTTGGGAACTATATTACTAGTTTAGATTTTGTTGGTGGATTTAATGATTGGCCAGAAGTAGTTAATGATGCAACTAATAATTATTTTGAGAAATATGAGATTAATCAAGTTACTATTAGTGAAAATTTTAGCCCTTTATTTAAAGTTGATTTAACATTTAAAAATAGTTTACAAGCCAGATTTGAAATAAAAAAGAATAGGTCTTTAAGTTTAGCCCTTTCAAATATTCAAGTTACGGAATCATTAAAAAAAGAATATATAATAGGAACAGGATATAAAATAAAAAACTTATCAATAAATATGTTTTCTGCTGGAAGACAACGTCAAATAAAATCTGATCTTAATTTAAAACTTGATTTATCCATTAGAGATAATCAAGTTGTTATTAGAAAGCTTGAAGAAAATTTAGAAGAAATTACTCAAGGAAATAGAGTGTTTTCTTTAAAATTTACTTCTGATTATGTTGTTAATAGTAGACTTAATGTCAGATTGTTTTATGATAAAGTGTTAACTACTCCTTACATTAGTAGTTCTTTTCCTTCTGCTGTTACAAATGGAGGTTTTAGTATAAGATTTAGTTTAGCACAATAGAAAACATCAATTGAAAATTGTATTTTTGAATAAAAAAACATGAATATTCCAAAAGATTTAAAATATACAGAAGACCATGAATGGGTTAAAATTGAAGGCGAGGAAGCTATTATAGGTATCACTAGTTTTGCTCAAAGTGAATTAGGGGATATTGTTTTTGTTGAAATAGATTCTGAAGGAGATACAATAGAAAAATCAGAAGTTTTTGGCACGGTTGAGGCTGTAAAAACAGTTTCTGATTTATATATGCCACTTTCTGGAGAAATATTATCATATAATTCAAAATTAGATAATTCTCCTGAAAAAGTAAATGATGATCCATATGGTGATGGTTGGATGATAAGAATCAAACTTACAGATCAAAGTGAAATAGATTCTTTACTTAATTCTCAACAATATGAAGAATTAATAAAATAAATACTTAAATTCAATTTAAAAAATTTATAAAAAAGATTACATTTGTTAGTATAAATAAATTAAAATGGAGCCTAAAAAAAATCCTAATGTTGACTTAGAAAAGAAAAGGGGTCTATACCTTCAAGTTGGTCTCTTAATTTCATTATTATTTGTTTTAGGTGCTTTTGAATTTCGATCTTATGAAAAAGATTTATCCTCTTTAGGTGATTTTAATTTAGAAGCTGATTGGGAGGAAGAAATTGAAAATACTTTTAGAGAAGAGAAACCACCACCGCCACCACCGCCGCCACCTGAAGAAATAATTATTATTGAAGATGAAGAAGAAATTGAGAATGAAATAGAAATTGAAGAAACTGAATCTGATGAGGATCTTGAAATCGAAGAAGAAGAGGAAGCGACTGATGAGATCTTCATGATCGTTGAAGATATGCCAAGGTTTCAAGGTTGTACTGATGATCAGTGCACTCAGCTAAAAATCATGACATATATTGCTAAAAACACTAAATATCCTCCTATTGCTAAAGAAAACAATATAACAGGAAGAGTCTTTATAAGCTTTGTTGTTGATAAAACAGGAACTGTTTCTAATGTTAAAGTACTAAGAGGCGTTGATAAGTACTTAGATGCAGAAGCTGTTAGAGTAGTTAAATCAATGCCTAAATTTAAACCTGGAAAACAAAGAGGTAAAGCAGTTAACGTTCAGTATAATGTCCCAATTAACTTTAAGTTGAGTTAAATTATCATTCCTGCCGCAACAGTTTCATTAGTAGATTCGTCTATAAGAATTAAACTTCCAGTGTTTCTATTTCTTCTATATTCATCATAAAATAATGGCGAGGTTGTTCTGATAGATATTCTGGCAATGTCATTTAAACCTATAACTTTATCATCTTCAATTCTATGAAGATTATTGATATTCATTTTGTATTTTATATCTTTTATGATGCATCTTGCTTCTTTACTTGTATGTTTTAATGTATACTTGCCTCGAAGAATTAATTTTTTTTCATTCATCCAACAAACCATTAAATCTATATCTTGTCCAGATTTCGGTGAATTATTCTTTCTTACTATCATGTCTCCACGGCTAATGTCAAGATCATCTTCTAGAGTTATGCATACTGACATAGGAGAAAAAGCTTCCTCAATTTTTCCATTCATTGTGTCAATACTCTTTATTTTTGTAGTAAATCCAGAAGGCAATACCATTACTTCATCTTTAGGTTTAAATACTCCACCAGAAATCCTTCCAGCATATCCTCTATAATCAGGATATTCTTTACTTTGTGGACGCACAACATATTGAACAGGAAAGCGACAATCTACATGGTTGTGATCACTTCCAATATGAATATTTTCTAGTAAATGTAATAAAGTTGATCCTTCATACCAGTCCATCTTTTTTGATCTATCAACAACATTATCACCATGTAAAGCAGATATTGGTATAAAATTTATGTCTTTAATTTCAAGCTTAGATGAAAATTTTTTGAAATCAGTTTTAATTTTTTCATAAACTTTTGAATTATAATCAACCAAATCCATTTTATTTATGCAAACAACAATATGTGGTATTTGTAATAATGAAGCAATAAATGCATGACGACAAGTTTGTTCAACCACTCCATGTCTTGCATCTACAAGTAGAATAGCTAGATTTGCTGTTGAGGCTCCCGTAACCATATTTCTAGTATATTGAATATGTCCAGGTGTATCGGCAATAATAAATTTTCTTTTTGGTGTTGCAAAATATCTATAAGCAACGTCGATTGTAATACCTTGTTCTCTTTCAGCTCGAAGCCCATCTGTAAGTAATGCTAAGTTTATATTGTTTTCACCTCTTCTTTTACTTACATCTTCTAGAATTTCTAATTGATCTTCAAAAATTGATTTACTATCATACAATAAGCGACCAATTAATGTGCTTTTTCCATCATCAACACTTCCAGCTGTGGTAAAACGTAATAATTCCATGTCTAAATAACCTTTTTCTTTCATTATTTTAAATTAAAAATATCCCGATTTTTTTCGATCTTCCATGGCTGCTTCAGATCTTTTATCATCTGCTCTTCCTCCACGTTCAGTTATCCTAGTAGCGGACACTTCTTCAATAATTTCTTCTAAATTACTAGCTTTTGATAATGATAAGCCAGTACATGTCATATCTCCAATAGTTCTACATCGGACAATTTTCTCTTCATATTTTTCCCCATTCTTTAAATTAATATAATCACTTTTAGCAAGTAATACACCATCTCTATTAACAACTTCTCTTTTATGAGAGAAATATAAACATGGTAAGTCTATTTTTTCATATAGAATATATTGCCACACATCCATTTCAGTCCAGTTACTAATTGGGAAGACACGAAAATGTTCCCCAATATTTTTACGTCCATTAAAAATATTCCATAATTCAGGCCTTTGATTTTTAGGATCCCATTGTCCAAAGTCATCTCTGTGTGAAAAAAATCTTTCTTTTGCTCTTGCTTTTTCCTCATCTCTTCTTGCACCTCCTAGGGCAGCATCATACTTACCATCTTCAATGCTTTCTAAAAGAGTAATAGTTTGTAGGCCGTTTCTTGACGCGTTTGGACCTTTTTCTTCTACAGCAGTACCTTTATCTATTGAATCTTGGACATATTTCACTATTAAATTTTCCTTAGTTTCTTTAATTAGTTTATCCCTAAATAAAATTGTTTCATTAAAATTATGTCCTGTATCAATATGCATTAATGGAAATGGGATTTTTCCAGGGTAAAATGCTTTTCTTGCTAAATGAAACATTATTATCGAATCTTTACCACCTGAAAATAACATTACAGGATTTTCAAATTGAGAAGCAACCTCACGAATGACGTAAATAGCTTCAGACTCTAGTTCTCTTAAATGTGTTAAATTGTACGATTGCATATTTATTGACATTTAATTTTTGGTTTGATATAGTTTATAATCTTCATTAAAGAATCGTCTATAGTTAATTTATTAGTGTTTATTTCAATATCAGGCTTTATAGGTGCTTCATAAGGAGAATCTATGCCTGTAAAATTTTTAATTTGTCCAATTTTTGCTTTTGAATATAAGCCTTTTGTATCTCTTTTTATACACTCTTCTAGTGAAGCATTAATATACACTTCTAAAAAGTTTTTTTCTCCAATGATTTTCTTAGCTGTGTCACGCATTTCTATAGTTGGACTAACAAAGCAATTTATTGTAATTATTCCACAATTAACAAATAATTTTGATATTTCAGCTATTCTTCTAATATTTTCTTTTCTATCCTTTAGGCTAAAAGTCAGGTTATTATTAATTCCTGATCTGACATTATCTCCATCTAATGTTTGTGTTAAGTAACCTTCGTTATGTAAAATTCTTTCAATTCCTTTAGCAATCGTTGACTTACCTGATCCAGAAAGCCCTGTCATCCATATTGTTAAAGCTTTTTGCTTTAATAATTTTTCTTTATCTGATTTTTTAAGCAAATCATTAAATATTGGAAATATATTTTTATCACTCATTATCCAACAAAACTAATAAATTACATTGATTTTAAACATATCATATCTGGTTATAGTTGTATTTTGTTAAATTTGAAAAAAAAGTTTTATTTCATGTCTGATTTAGCAAATTTTCTTGAGTCAACATATTTAAAGGAATTTAATCATAATGACTTATCTGATTTAGAACATATTAAAAATATAAATTTATTAATAAATGATGCTATTTTATATGGTATTAAATTAGTTATGATACATCCAAAAAACATAAAAATGGTTAGAAAAACTTTAGACAAAAAAAGTTCTTCAGTTTTAATAGGCACTGTAATAGATTTCCCTTTTGGGAATAATGGGGTTGAAATTAAAAAAAATGAGGCATTATCAGCTATTTTAGATGGAGCAGATGAGTTAGATTTTGTAATTAATTATGAACTTTTTAAAAGAGGTGATTACGAAAAATTATCTGAAGAAGTTGTTGAATGTATTTCGTTATGTATAAATAATAATAAAACTATAAAGTGGATAATAGAAATAGCAGCACTATCTAATGAAGAAATAATTGGTATTACAACATTAATTAAAAATATAGTTAATAGTCGTTTTCAAGATTTTAAAAATTCTATATTTATTAAAACATCTACTGGTTTTTTTAAAAGAAAAGACAATGGTCCAAATGGAGCAACATCTGATGGGATAAAACTTATCAGAGATCATGCTGACGGGATTCCTATTAAAGCTTCTGGAGGTATTAGCTCCTCTAGAGATGTTGAGGTTATGTTAAGATCGGGAGCCTCAAGAATAGGAACTTCTTCTGCTAAAGAAATAATTTTAGGAACAAATAGTGTAAAAGATTATTAAGATGAGTAATGTTTTAAATTTGGTTATTGATGCAGCTGTATGTGCTGGAAAAAAAATTTTGCAAATTTATAATTCGGATTTTGATGTAAATTACAAAAAGGATAACTCCCCATTAACTTTAGCTGATAAAGAGGCTCACTCAATTATTCTTAGTTATTTAGAAAAGACTGATTATCCTATTTTAAGTGAAGAAGGAAAAGATATACCATTTAAGATTAGAAAAACCTGGGATAAATTTTGGCTTGTCGATCCTCTTGATGGAACTAAAGAATTTATCAAGAGAAATGGTGAGTTTACCGTAAATATTGCTCTAATAAAAAAAAACAAACCAATAATTGGCGTTATATATGTACCGGTTTATGATACATTATATTATGGAAGTGATTCTAGTGCTTTTAAAGTTCTAAATTATTCATCAGATAATTCAAGTAAACATAAATTACCAGTTAAGTTTAAAAAGAAAAAATTTACTATTGTTGGTAGTCGATCGCATATGTCAAAAGAAACAAAGCTGTTTTTTGAAAAAAAACAAAAAGAAATAGGTGATATAGAGGTTTTAGCTGTTGGGAGTTCGTTAAAGTTATGTATGGTGGCAGAAGGAAAAGCAGATGCCTACCCTAGATATGCTCCAACAATGGAATGGGACACAGCAGCTGGCCATGCTATTTTAAGTGCTGCCGGCTTTGGTGTATATGAATATAATACTACTAAAGAATTAAATTACAATAAAGAAAATTTACTTAATCCTTGGTTTTTAGTAAAGTGAAAAAATATTTAGAAAATAAGATAATAAAGTTTAAGAAAGACAAAGATCTTTTTGAATTACTTTCAGGAAGTGCTACAACATTAATTGTTAGATGCATTGGAGGTGCGCTTGGTTTTTTATTTATGCTTTTAGTAACTAAAGGTTATGGTGAACATGGACCAGAAGTTTGGGGTAAATATTTATTGGGATTATTAATTTTAAAAATATTTGTTATTCTTGCTAGATTGGGTGCAGATACAGCATTATTAAAATTTATAGCATCTTTTAACTCTCAAGGTCTCCATAAAAATATTCATCATGTTTATAGAAAAGCATTAACTTTTGTTTTACCCTTTAGTCTTTTGTTATCATTTTTAATGTATTTTTTTGCTGAAAATATTTCAATATTTATTTCAGTACCAATTTTCTATGTCGAGTATATGTCATTTTTTCTTTTACCACTTGTTTGGATGTTTATTAACACTCAAAGCTTTAGAGGTTTAAAAGACATGTTATCTTTTTCTTTTTTTTATAATTCAGCTGTAATTACGTTTGCATTTACATTTTTTTTATTGGCTTTTATATTTTTTAAAAAAGATATATTAAATAATCATCAAGCACCTATCTATGCTTACTCTATAGGAATTGCTATTGCTTTTTTATTTTCTCTTTTTCTTTGGTTAAAAAAGTCAAAAGGTTCAGGTTATGTTAGTGAAAAAAATATAACTAATAAACAGTTCTTAAATGTTTCTATACCCTTGATGTTAGCTCAGTCAATAACATTTATAATGGGATGGACAGATCAATTTATGCTTGGGGCAATGACAACTCCTGAGGACGTAGGTATATATGGTGTTGCATTTAAATATTCAACTTTAGCTATAGTTTTTTTAATGTCTATAAATAGTATAGCTGCTCCAAAAATTGCAGAATTTTATGCAAATAATGATATTCAAGGTTTAAAGAAAACAGTAAGACATTCAACTAAAATGATTTTTTGGATAACAACACCTATTGTATTAGTTTTTATAATATTCTCAAAAATAATTTTGGGTTTTTTAGGTGAAGAATTTAAACTTGGAATTACAGCCTTATTTATTTTATTATCAGGAAGATTTTTTAGTTCTATTTGCGGTCCTGTTGGTGTTGTTTTACAAATGACAAATAATCAACATATTTTCCAAAATATTTTGCTGATAGCAGCTGTATTTAATATTTCATTAAATTATTTTTTAATTCCAATATATGGAATAAATGGTGCAGCATTTGCAAGTTTTTCTTCATTATTATTTTGGAACATTTTTATGGTTATTATCGTAAAAAAGAAGTTTGGATTTTATAGTTTTTATTTTCCTATTTTAACAAAATAATGAAAAAACCTAATTTTTTAATTGTTGGAGCTGCAAAATGTGGTACAACTTCATTATATCATTATTTAAAACAACATTCAGAGATTTTTATGCCTGAAAACTTTAAAGAACCCCAGTTTTTTGTAAGGAAAAAAATCTCTGGAAGATTACATAAATATATTTATGATAATGTTGAATATTATAATCTATTTAAAAATGCTAAAGAGCAATGCATAGGAGAAGCAAGTGTTTTTTATTTATTTTTTTACAAAGAAGCAATTAAAAACATTTTACAAGAATTAGGAAGTAAAATTAAAATTATTATTATGCTCAGAAATCCAGTTGATAGAACTATTTCGGCATACCAACATGTTTATAGAAATAATATAGATGAAAAATTATCATTAAAATTAGCTTTAGCTCAAGAAAACACTAGGTTAATAGAAAATCCTAATATTTCTCCAATGGTAATGTACACAAAAATGAGTATGTATAGTAAAGCAGTGGAAGCATATCTTAATGCTTTTTCTAATGTTCACATTATTTTTTATGATGATTTTAAAAAAAATTCAAAAAAATGTGTGGATGAAATATGTAATTTTCTTGAATTAAAAACTGATAGTAAAATAAATTATACTTTTAAATATAATCAAGGGGGATGGCATTGGAGATCAAATCTGATAAAAGAAATATTTATTAAAGAGAATTTTATTAAGAAAATATTTAAATTAATTATACCAAAATCATTTAGAGTTAAATTATATGATAAATTAAAATCTAAAAATATATCAAATGAGCAAATAAATGTTGATTTTAAAATTAAAGAAAATTTATCTTTATTATTTAGAAATGATATTTTAAAGCTTGAGAAATTGTTAAATAAAGATTTAGATTCCTGGAAAAATGTTACCTAATTTTTTATGCATAGGAGCCCCAAAAAGTGGAACAACTACTTTATATGATGTTTTAAAACAACATTCTGATATTTTTCTTCCATCTTTTAAAGAACCTCATTTTTTTGATACTCAAATTAATTGGGAAAAGGGATTAGATTGGTATAATGAATCATATTATTCTAATACCAAAAAAACAACTTTTATTGGAGATTTTACGCCTACATATTTAGCTCATCCAAAAGCTCCAAAAAGAATATATAATTCTTTAAATAAAGATGTGAAGTTCATTGTTATTTTGAGAAACCCTACCATTAGAGCTTATTCACATTACTTACATTCTTGTAGAGACAACTATGAGTCTTTAAGTTTTGAAGAAGCTCTATCCGAGGAAAAAAATCGTTTACTAGATTTGAGAGATGAAAATGCCATAATTAGATTTGGATACTCTTTACAAGGAAAATACGCTCAACATTTAAAAAATTATTTTACAAAATTTGAAAGAAAAAATTTTTTTATTTTGACGTTTGATGAATATATATCTGATCAAAAAAAGTATACTAAAGAAATTTTAAGCTTTTTAGGTGTGTCAAAAAATGAAGAAATAAATTATAATTTAAAAAGTAATGTCGCAAGTAAAGCAAGATCAAATAAATTAAAGAATATTTTAAAAAAACCATCATTTTTAAAAAGTTTAGCGAAGAATATGATTCCTTCAGTTAGTCTTCGTCAAAAAATCAGAAATAAGATTCAATACTTGAATAATAAACCTACATTAAAAGATCCACTTTCTTTGACTTTAAAAAAGAAAATTTACAATGAATATTTTAAAAAAGATATAAACGATTTAGAAAAATTATTATCATTAAATTTAACAATTTGGAAATATGATTGAATTCTATCTTAACATAAAACATAAAATTAATAAGTTAACTTTTTTAATATTTTTTAAGAATAGTTTTAATTCTTTTGGGTCTAAATCTACGCTTTGCTTTCCATTTAAAATAAATGGAGCAAAATATATTAGCATAGGAAGTAAAGTTTATATCAATGAAAATGCTTGGTTATTAGCTCAAAATGTTCATCAGAATACTCCTATTCTTAAGATTGGAAATAATAGTTACGTTGGGAGAAATTCTCATATAGTAAGTGTGCAAAATGTTACTATTGGGCAGAATGTATTAATTGCAGATAGAGTATATATTTCTGATAATTTACATGAG
>MDTE01056032.1_pt1 | contig 16463 bp, 15 predicted proteins | sample 811231 | NCBI WGS metagenome assembly MDTE01 (sample SAMN05326651, study PRJNA326480) | marine metagenome | isolation source: seawater | place: Indian Ocean: Red Sea | collected 2010
CTGTCGCCCAAAAATTGAAAAAATTGAAATGTCAACCCATCCGTTCCGTTCCGTTCCGAACCTCGCGCACCGTCTCGATCGATCGATCGATGGATGCATCGATGCATTTATGCATCCGTCGACGCGCGGTCGTTCCTTTGCGGTCGTTGGCGCGTTTCACCGTCGCGCGCGCGCGCATTCATGCATGTACGAAAACGAACGAACGACCGGCGCGCGACACCGCGGCGCGGGACGAGAGAGAGAGGCGTCGACGAGGACGCGAGAGGGATGACGACGGTGAGAACGATGGTGCGAGTCGCGGCGTCGATGGCGACGACGACGGTGAGGCGCGGGACGGGAGCGACGACGACGAGACGGATGACGGGGACGGCGGCGGCGATGCCGATGACGACGACGACGACGACGACGACGACGATGACGAGGCGCGCGATGCGAGGACGAGGAGGACGCGGGAGAGAATTCGCGTTCGCGCGGAGGTGTGCGCGCGCGTTCGCGGGGAAATCATCGGAGAATCGAGGGAAATCGAAGACGGACGTCGACGTCGACGCCGAGACGGCGCTCGACGAGGACTTTGACGTCGAGGAGGAAGTGCGCGCGGACGAGGAGAGCGAGGAGGATGGAGACTCGATCGATACCGCGGGGACGGAGTACGGGGAGATGGCGCTGGATGCCCTTCGACAGGCGCTCGAGGGGGACGGTTTGAGGGGTGAGTATGATATTTTCTCGTTTCGCGTGAACCCGGCGCGTCGGCGCGTCTTGGTGAGCGTGGATAAGTTGAAGGATAAGTTTGGATCGCCGACGCTGGATGAGTTGACGACCATCGTGCGCGCGCACAACGCGATCTTAGATGAGCGTGGGTTTCCGGACGACGTCGCGGTGGAGGTGGCGAGCCCAGGGGCGACGAGAAAGCTGCGAGTGCCCGGCGACTTGAAGCGTTTTCGCGAGCTCGTCATGGACGTCACGTACAAGGGAGAGGCGGAAGATCCGGACTCCGAAGCGAACGTGACGAAAACGATGGAGATCACGGATATCACGGATTCGGAGGTGGAGTGGAAGCTCGCGGACGTGCCGGCGAATCGTCCGGCGAAAAAGGGAATGGGTATGAACAAGAAGAGTCGTGAGTGGCGTCTTCGAATGCCCCTCGACGCCGTCGTCAGGGCGAATTTGTTCATCGATATTTGAAGAGGCTTTTAATTTATGCTACATCACAGCTTTTGCTACACACCTAAAGTTTACGATCATCAGCGCTGAAAGATGTCGCTTCCCCCGAGCGATCGCGACACGAAATCAAACATGCTCCACGTAATCGCCTGCTGAAGCGTTCTACGCGCCACTCTCGGTAACGATCCAACCCAGAGCGCTTGGATGCCCTCCTCCTTCAAGATGTTCAAAAGTGAAATCGCCGGCGCTTTCCCCGCGCCCTGACCCGACGTCATCATCCGCCCGAGTTGGACACGCGTCCGAATGACATCCGGCGGGTGCGTGATGAAAGTCGCCCCGGCTCCCGCGAGAGCCCCCGCGATGAAAGTGTCCACGGCGCCCGCCTCGCGCTGCTGCATGCGCGCCACTTCGTGCATGAAAGACCGGGTCTGAGTAAATAATAGTAAATTTAATCCAGAAAACGGTGCGTCTCGAGCGACCGTGCTACCCAATCCTGAAAACAAGCCCCCTGCCCCTTCTTTTCGCGCGACGTTCGCAAACGTCAACACCAGTCCCCTCGTCGTCCCACCTCCCGCACCGGCGTACTCCATCCGAGTCTTCACCACGGTGATTGGGTTCAAAAGCACGGCCGCGACCATTCTCGCCGAGCATCCAGCCCCGAAGGTCATCGCCGATCGCTCGAATGAGGTGGCTTTTTCTCTGTTAAAGCTCGACGCGAGCTCCTTCGTCACGCGTTCGAGCAGAAAAAAGTACAAGCCCGCCCCAGCCGTCGTCCTCACCATCGACGCGCTCACACCGCTCCACAAACCTTTCGCCCCGTTCTTTTTCACCACGCTCGACGCGACGGTGACCATCCCTCGCGCGCCCCTGAGCTTCTCCGCCTGCATCTTCGTCTTGACAACCTCGAACGGTTGTAAGAGCGCGCTCGCCACCAATCCCGCCGAGGCGCCGCCGAGGAAGCTCGCCGCTGGGTTTTTCTTCCCCCCTCCCTCTCGCGCGCTCGTCGTCTCCGCGGTGTCCCTCTCCCGTCGATCCACGGCGCCTCCCATGTCGAGACGAGACGAGAGGGCGAGTGAGGTCGCGCGTCACTGTGCCCTCTCGTCTCGTCTCGCGCTCGCCGCGGACCGCGGTCGAGCCGCCGTCATGCCACCGGTGGCGCACCCGAACGCGGTGACGCTCTGGAAATCTACGTCCGTCGAGGCGTGGCGAACCGCGATCGAGGCGTACGACGCCCGTCTGGACGCGCTGAACAGGGGCGAACGGTTGAAGGCGCTCGATGCGTTCGTGCGGATAGAACTTCCTCGAAGGGTGAAGTCGCGCGCCGAAAAGGGGGGTGGGTCGAGAGATTCGGGGGCGAGACTCTTTAAAGATGAATACGTCAAGGTGGTGGATTGGAAGCTGTCGAGAGGAAAGTTTCGTCCGGGATTGATGAAGTACGCGCGAGCGCTGGACGACGATGCGATCGTACGAGCGAGCAAAGAGGCCTTCGCTCTCGCGCATAGTAAAGACGGACGTAAAGGGAAAGGAGATCTGGTGGATGCGATGAATCCTTTGATTGCTTTGAGAGGATGCGGTCCGGCAACGGCGAGCGCCTTCATGTCGTGTGCCGACGACCGCTTTCCTTTCTTTTCGGACGAAGCTTTGGCAGTCGTGATTGGAAACGGAAACAACGATAAAGATCGCTATTCTCTTCCAAGATACCGAGAGTTCATGAAGGCCCTGCAGCAACGTAGCGATGAACTCGGGGCCGAAGATCTCACCGCGTCTAAGCTCGAGACTGCGCTCTGGTCTGCCGCTGCGTTGACGATGCCGAGAAAAGCGAGAGGGAGGAAGAGCGCTTGAAATAGTCCATCCGTGATAGTTCATTTGATAGCGTGCGCTCAATAATAATTACAATTTGTTGTATAATAGTTTCCGTCTTGACGCCGTGATTCGAACCCATTCTGTGTCACTTTCATTCTTCGCGCGCGTCGACGAACAGTTCAGGGAGATTGTTTTTCATCATGTCGACCAACTTCTGGACATTCAACGGTTTCGGGGTGAAGTCGTTCATCCCAGCTTGCAAACACTCGTCACTTATTCCTTCTATCCCTGAAGAAACGCCAATGATCGGTATCAACGATTTCGGTGGTGCGAGTGAACGAATTTTTTGCGTAGCTTCAAACCCGTCCATGATGGGCATCTGGCAATCCATGAGAATCAAATCGAAATTATTTTCAGGGTTCGCGTGTGCGCCCAACGCCTTTTTACCATCCGCTGCGATCGTGACTTCGACGTGACCAATTTTTCTGAAAAAGGCTTTGACAATCATCTGCGTAGGCATGCTATCCTCAGCGTACAGGACTTTGACTGCGCGCGACGGATTGAATGGCGCCTTTTCTTCGATCTCATTAGCGCCAACATTCTTTTGAGAGTTGACGTTAAGCTGAAGCCGGACTTCTTCGTTTTGTTCTAGTTTGAAGCTAGCGCTACGCACGACCCGAACTCGCGAGGGTTCGTCCTTGCCGAGTGCCGACAACATGTCTTTAACGGTGACGGCGAGACACTTGACCGGACCCTTTGCCCGCACGGTCGCAGTGCGGTACCCGTGGGCGAGTGACTTCTCTCGTATACCTTGCATTGCTTTCAAAAATGCGATTTCACCGACTATTTCTCCCGCTTCACGCACAACGAGAACGTCTGACTCCTTCTCTTGATCGATCGTGTCCAAGTCGACTCCGACTGCGTCTATCAGTACTTCGCAATATCCCTCATTGATGAAGTACATCACCTCTCCAATCGCTCCTTTGTGCATGAGAACCTCACCATCACTGAATTCTACCAATGAAAATGCAGGTTGTAGTAAAGCAGCGAGCGGATCAGTTCTGATAGCGCTAGCGATTTCTTCCTCTGTGATTTCCACCATGGCGTGCGGCAACTCGGTGAGCGGACGGGCAAGTGGTTCCTTGCCGTCCCGCGTGATCCAAGGATGCTGCATCACTTCGGCGATCGTGAGACGATTTGTAGCATCAACACACAACATCTTTCGAAGTAGATCTTCGAAAGTCTCCGACAACTTCTGAGTATCTGGGAAATCGACGTCTTGACTGCGCGCGTTGGCGACAATCTGATGCACACACTTACCTGTGAATGGTACCCTCGCCGTGGCCATCGAGTAAAAACACACGCCAAGTGACCATATGTCTGCTTTGAAAGGATCGTAACCTGATTCATCCAAGCAATCTGGGGCTACGAAAGCAGGTGTTCCGACGAGACGTTTCTCGACTCCATCCGAAGCCACCAAGTCGTGGATGAAACTCACCCCAAAGTCCGCCAACTTCACTTCACCATCTGCGCATAAAAGCATATTCTCCGGTTTAAGATCCATATGAGCAATGTGCAACGAATGAAGGTAATCCAAACCGAGGACTATGTCCCGAGCGTAACGCAGTAATATGCGTTCCTGTATGGGAACCGTGTTGAACCGTGTGAATATCGACCCACGTTGACAGTACTCTAAGACCAAGATGAGCTCCTTCTTCGACTCATCGTCGATCACTTCGTGTAACGTACGAATATTGGGATGATTCAACTTTTTCAGAACGGCAATCTCTTTCCGCACCGCCTTCAAACACCCCACTTTGGAGTGGGTCCACTTGACCGCGTAGAGCCGATTGTCCTGTTGATTCATCGCTAATTTCACCTTTGAGTGCGATCCACGCCCCAGATCCTTGATCAAAATGTACTCATTCAAGGAATCAAAGCTACGAGCACCGAGTTTCACTTCTTTCGTCGTCATCTTTGACGTGTGCTTCGTCGGAAGCACCCCCATGGGAGTTCCGCTCGACGTCCCCGAAGGCTCGCTCGTCGACCCGCCGTCCGTCCCTCGACTCTCTCGATCGCTCGATCCCGACGTAGACGCGTGAATGTTCAGGTCCACGAGTCTCCGATGCAACTCCGCCGTGTTCCAGTTCCCCTCGTCCGCGCGCGCGCTCGACGACGAGCGAGCGTTCGCCTCCATTCGTCCATCTCCACCGCTCACATCGCAGCCTCTCGCGCGGTCTCCGTCCCGCGCGTCCCCGCGCGCACCGCCCTCTCGACGCGCGTCGTCCTCTCTTCCGACGTCCATCGCCTCCGCGACCACGCTCGCGGGTCCCTCCTCGCGTCCCTCTGTGCGCGTCGCGCGCGAGACCGATGCCACGTCGCCACGTGTGCGGCCGCGGCCGCGCTCGGGGTCCTCCCATCGACGAGTCATGAACCGTAAAACTATCATCGGCACCTCGTTCGGGTCGTTGGATGCGATTGATGGGTGATGGGTGATGGGTGATTGCGCGTGCGTGAGGTGACTGTTTTCGAGAGTCGACGGCGCTCGAAAATGGATGTCGAGGCCGAGGTGGACGCCCTCGTGCGCGAGTGTCGCAGGCTCGGAACGATGGAGGATCGAGGCGTGGTGGTGAAGTTTGGACTGTTGGTTCGAGACGAACAGTGCGCGAACATCTTTGAAGCGTTGAACGGAACGCTGCGGGCGGCGAAAAAGAGGAAGAAGATAACGTTCGAGGGGGAGATGCTCTTACAGGGCGCGCACGATGACGTGGATATCATTGTGTTGGGGTAGTAGACGACGACGAGCGATTACAGACGAGTGTACGAATAATAGAATAATAACAACAGCGCGTTAGTTTAAGGTTGCGACCCAGTCGTTGAGGGCATCGTTGACGAGTCTCGGATTATCGTCTTGGACGCAGTGTCCCTCTCCGTCAAACTGCACGAAATCCGTTCTGAACTCCCGACTTTTTGGCAGGTTATAAAAATATTGACCCAGTGGGAAATTGAGAGGCGTGATGGTGTCCTTCGTCCCCCACATGATGAGCATTGGGCAAGACACGCTAGGCATCAGCTCCTCCGGTCGCGGCCCCGCCGGCCCCGTGAGAATATTTACGAACGCCTTGAAAGCGCCCTCTCGACTCGCAGCATCGCAAATTGAGCGCACCAGTCCATCGTCTACGCGACTGGGATCCATGTAGACGTTCGCCAACGCTCCTCGAACGTTTTCTTCGCCTCTCACGTTATCAAACAGTGGTTTCGCGATGGGTTCGATTTTCAGCACGGTATCGATCAAGGCTAGGACCGCGCTGAAGATGGGAACGATCAATTTGTATTGAAACCCGTACCCATCGAAGTCGCCGTCCAAGCGTTTCACCTTGTTATTCATTCCGCCGGCGCAGTTGACCAACGCGATACCTTTCGTAGATCCGGGCGACTCCGCGGCCACGTGGACCGCGGTCAACGAACCAATAGAATTACCGACGAGAACAGCGGGCTCACCGACGACGTTTTCCACGAAATCGATCACTTGGTCTCGCCAAAATTCCATCTTGTACTCTGCATCCGGTTGCGACGACGACCCAAACCCGACCAAATCCAACGCGAAAACGCGATGATTCGCCCCCAACGCCTCCAAATTTTCTCGAAACTGATAACTCGACACCCCAAAACCGTGAATCAACACCACGGCCGCCCCACTCTCGCCGTTGGTGCGATATCCCACTCGATGTCCTCGCCACGAGTGATACCGCACCTCATCGACGCCGTCGTCATCGCGCGTCGCCACCGCGCGTCGACTCGACGACCCTTTTCTCCCGACGCTCGCTCGTCTCCGTCTCTCCCCTCGAGCCACCGTCGATGGCTTCACCACCGCGCGCGTTCGCCCGGTCGACATCCGGTCGACGATCGATGGGGACGAGACCAAGGAGAGAAAATGAAAACGCACCGACACCGCGATCGGGGAGGTCGAGCGTGGACTGGTAGGGTTGAGAGATGGGTGTTTGAAATACATAGCACTTTACTTCTTTAACTATGGGTCATGGTGGACCCACTTACGATTCCTGACTAAAAAAACGGTTGGTTTCCGAATTCCGAATGGCACCGCACCGGGCGTCGTCGAGTCGAGCGGGCGCGAGAGGGGGGCGCGACGACGCGAGGACGAGGACGAGGACGAGGACGATGTGGCGCGGGGTGTCGATGTCGACGCTGAGACGAGTGGTGCCGACGATGACGGCGGTGAGAGAGGGAAATCACCGCGTCGTCGGCGTCGCGGCGAGACGCGCGTTCGAACGGCGGGGGAGAACGTTCGCGACGGGAGGGGAGGGTAACGACATCACGAGCGCGCTCATGGAACAGATGCGAGAGAAAATATCGCAGGGACTCGAGGCGCGGTCGGTGGACGTGAACGATTTGAGTGGGAACGGGAGGCACGTGTCCATCAAGGTGGTCTCCCAGGCGTTCGAGGGGAAGAGTTCGGTGAACAGACAACGCATGGTGTACAAGTGCATCTGGTTGGAGCTCCAAGACCAGGTCCACGCGGTCAACGAGATGGTGACGATGACGCCCGAGGAGGCGACGAAAATGTAATTTAATCATTCATTTTATTCATTATGGACAACGCATCTACATCTATCGTATCGTACACATGGCTCACCCGAGAACCCATCCCGCGGCGTTTGACGCGGCTTGGTCCGCCGTGCGTTTCTCCCTCTTCCGTCGTACGCCCCACGCCTTGCCGCTCGCTTTGCACTCTTTGACACGTTTTAAGATATCTTTTGCCGCATTAAACGTCCCACCCGTGTCCTTTCCGCATTGAAAGCACGTGTTTTCCTTGCCGTTATGCTGCAGCGCGCATCGTTCGCAGAAGTAGTGTCCACACGTCGTCACGACTGGAAATTTGGCATTCATCCAATGGGTGCCACAGATGGCACAGGATTCGGGCAAATCGTCCTCTATCTCTTCGTCTGATTCCTCCGCGTCGCCGTCTTCGCCCAATTTCGCCATGCGTGCCTCGGCTGCCTTGCGAGCTTTTTCTTTGAGCTCCCAGTCTCGGTCGAGCTGCCAACCTTGTTTGTAGTCACCTCTGTCGTGCAAAAACTTGCAAGCGTCTCCCCATCCGCAAAAACCAGTCTGCTTGTAATCTTTGCAAATATCAGGTTTGTAATCCATCACAAACGTCGAACGTATATTCGTCGCAGCTCGCATCGGTCCATGCGCTCCTCGACCTTTTTCGCTCGCGATGGTTTGTTCGCGTCTAAATCCTGCTCTATAGTCTACGTATGCGTTCGCTCCTCGGTACACTTTATCATCTTCAAATCCGTCTGCACGGTCCACGGCGTGCTTCAACACTTGTTCACGCATCGCTCGTCCATCCATGTCCTTGTGAGTGTCAATCTCGAGCTCAGCCGTCGCGCCCATGTCACCGCGCGAATTCACAGTTTTCGTGCCTTCGAAAGCAAACCTCTCGTATTTCGCCTTTGCATCGCGCGAGGACGCGACCAGACCCGCGCTTCGCTTTTTACGCCCGCTCGAGTCCGCGTCTTCCCCGGCGTTCCCACCTCGTCCGTCGTCGCCGTCTTCCTCATCCGACGAAGACGCCGCTGGACGTTTTCGCACGTTTGCTCTCGCCCCCGCGCCCCGCTTCTTAAACCCGAACGACTTCGCCCCGCCCGTCGTCGTCGTCGTCGCCTCGTCCTCGCCGACGTCGCCCATGACGCGCGAACGTCGCGTCGCGTCCCGTCGCGTCGTCGCGCGTCCTCGAACTGCGGCTCGCCTCGGCTCGGCTCGAGAGCTCGGAGTCCCTCACGTCGAGGTTCGTGACTCCAGTGGATGGGGTACGACGAAGATCCGAACGTCTCGACCCTCCAGAGGGAGACTCTGGTCGAAGGAGATGGGTGAGAAGAAGGTCGTGCTGGTCACGGGCGGGAGCGGTCTCGTCGGGAGCGCTATTCGCGAAGTGATCGAGGAGACCAAGCCCGAGGACGAGGAGTGGATTTTCGCCTCTTCCAAGGTGCGACGACGACCGAGGCTCGGGGAGAAAGAAGCTGGAGCGGAGCACGAGTGTGGAGATGTGACCGTCCGGAAAAAGCGTTCCGGAGGCGAAGCGCGTCGGACACCGCACGCACGCGCGTAGAGGAAGGGTGGAGCGAAAGAGAGCGTCACTGACCGGTGATTTCATCCCTCTCGCGCAGGATGCGAACTTGTGTGATCCGGTTTCCACGGCTGCTATGTTTGACAAGTACCAGCCGACGCACGTCATTCATCTTGCGGCTCAAGTTGGCGGTTTGTTCGCGAACATGGTGCGTGGCGAAGCTTAAGAACGTTTAATTTCGACAACGATCGCTTCAGGCCGTGACCGCGATGATGGAGATTGACTGACCGATGACTGCTTGTTACGTGCACTAGAAATACAAGGTGGAGTTTTGGAGGAATAACATCGCAATGAACGACAACATCTTCCAAGAGTGCCATAAACGAGGTTCGTATCGGTACTCGAAGCGCAGACGATGGAACACTGACGTTCATCTTTCCACACATCTTAGGTGTCAAGAAGCTCGTGTCTTGCCTGTCGACCTGCATCTTTCCGGACAAGACGACGTTTCCCATCGATGAAACCATGATTCACAACGGCCCGCCGCACTTCTCCAACGAAGGCTACGCGTACGCGAAGCGTATGGTGGACGTCCAAAACCGCATGTACAAGGCGCAACATGGTTGCAACTTCACTGCGGTCATTCCGACGAATATCTTCGGGAAGCACGACAACTTTCACCTCGACGACAGCCACGTTATCCCTGGCTTGATTCACCGCGGTTACCTGTGCAAGCAAAAGGGTGAACCTTTCACCATCTGGGGATCTGGGAAACCGTTGAGACAGTTCATCTTTTCCACCGATCTCGCCAAGCTGATGATTTGGACGATGCGTGAGTACGAAGAGGCCGATCCCATCATTCTTTCAGGTGCGTCAGAGAGCGTTTATTGTGATTCCAACCGCGTGATGCGAGTTTTAATTATTTTTATTTGCTCGACTGCTTGACTGACAACGCGTGCTTTTTATCGTAAAAGTCGGTGAAGAAGAAGAAGTTAGCATCGCGGATGTCGCACGATCAGTCGCGAAGGCGCTTGACTTCCAGGGAGAGGTCAACTTTGACACTTCTAAGGTGCGTTGCTTTCTTAAATTAAAAATAATTAAATACTGACAGATGATTCGAAAACAGGCTGACGGGCAATTTAAGAAGACTGCGAACAACGCTAAACTTCGCAAATACCTTCCTGATTTTAAGTTTACTCCGTTCGATGAAGCCATGGCCACGACTGTGAAGTGGTTCATGGAGAATTATGATACTCCTGGTGCTGTTAGAAAATAATTTAATAAATAATTTTCATGAAATTGCTTGATTATCCATTAAAACAAACATGTTCGTCGTACATTCATTCTCATGTCATCGTGGCGAATCAACTACTGACCTAATACATTTGCAGACGATTAAACATATTTCTCATCCCGCGAAATAATAATTCATACATCATAACGTACGACGCCCAGCATCCTCGACTCAAACCATCAGTACGGCGAGCACGTTGAAGATCACGCCTTTGTCGTGGTACCAAAAGTGTCTATATTCTTAAATCTTCCGTGATACTTGACGGGAGAGCGATCGCTGGACGTGTACTGTCCGTGTTGGAGGAAGGACAAGATAATTAATTTAATTCGACTCTAGCTATAATTTCGGAATCTGCGAATTTTCAATCATTCGAAAGAATTCGAAATCAATTTTTTGAGTAGCATGTGCATTGCACGCACGTTGGCTGTTGCGTTCTGATTTAGTCGGCGAATTCGAAGAAATTGGAATACAGAGACGCAGTTCTAATTAATTACAATTAATTTTCTATTTGCTACTGACTATCGGCACTTGTTGTTAAAATGTCCTGGAGAGCGTCTTTATCTTCCAATCCCGGCCACTTACTTCCCCACATATTCCAGGCGACGAGTTCTTCCAACGAGTCTATTGGAAGTTCGTTGATACAAAATTTCCGCGCGCTGGTGTCAACAGGCGAAGTAGTCGTGTGTCTGTCCGCCCAGAGTGTGTCGGCGTCCCAGCCGCCACGCTTTTCAGCGACCAAATGCGCCGCAAAAATAGCCATATCCCACAGCGATCCCATACAAGTATCAGAACGTGCACCCACGCTCGCATCTGCTGACGTTCTGTCTTGTGCAGAGTTGTAAAGGATAGCTCGTTCCCTGTCATCAGCAATTTGAGGCATGCGGTGCAACGTCATGGCACGCCGACATGTCACCAGGGCCTTCTCGCAATGAGTTTCACTCATGTAGCCACCGAAACCAATAAGAAGACACAGAATACACGCCTTTAGCATCACGCACTCGTATGAAAACGGGGCCAAGTCACAAGCACGTTCGGCACTCGGCAAAGCACACTGCAAGAAGAGTTTTCTGAAGTGCACCAGATCACTTCGTTCATGCATCGGTCCAAAACCTCTGTACTTCAGAAAATATTTGCGCGGAAATTTCATCCCATCCCATGACTTTTCAGAGTAAAGGTTGGACAGTTGCACGTGCATCTTTGCTCGCCAAAGATGCAGAGCTGCTTGTGCAAGCCTCTCCTCCTGCTCTCCGCAAATCGTACTCGCTATGTCTGCACGAACGATCCGCTTGATTCTTTGAACGCGACGCGATATAGCCTGTATATCCACCGAGCGACAGTTCTTCCCACCGGACTGGGATAAAATGAGCTCTTCGACGAGCAGTTGCTCCGGAACCGCCGCATCGTCGGACGTTGAAGCGCGAGCTTCTCTCGACATCCTCTCGAGCGAATTCACTATAGGAACCCGCTCCACGCCGATGAAGACGACAACGATCAAATTCAATGCGTCGATGCGTCGCAGAACTACGTCCGGAGGGTGATCACGGCGAACCCACAGTGAGGACAGCTTGACTCCAGCCCAACAGGCACCGAGAGGTTGTCGAACCGATGAAAATCTAATGCTCATGAATGATGCGTTGCTCTGTAATCTCATTCTACGTTCTACGCTTTCTTTTACAACTTGATGAGGGCTTCAAATGAAATCGCCGCCGCAAGGAGAGCTACGAATATTTGTGAACATCGCGAACTTGCCATCATGTACAGAAAGTCACCACAGTCTGCGTAATACGTTGGTACGCATTCATCCGTAATGAGTGCAGGATTATATTTATTTGCAGCTGTTTCATCGTAACCGCATTCTGGTGCCGGAGTGACTGTGCCGTTTATGACGTTCGCGGGGAAACGAACGTCGGCTACCCGAGTAACTACCATGCTATCAGTGAATCCAGGAAAACACTGGCATTCTCCGTTCACACAATAGCCGTTACCTGAACACTCTTGCGTACTGGACGTAGATGGATTATTCACACATAACCTCTCTTCAAAACCACAGTCCAAATTTTCCGGCACAGGCTCGTTATGTTCGGTGTAGCAGTCACACGTCTTACAGAGACCGACTCTCTCACAGCTCTCGCCGACGTATGGGAATTCACACTCAATACAGGTACCATCGACGCATCTACCTCGGCCATTGCAATGTTGACAGATCATTTCACGACCGATGTGATCAAATGCACAGCTCGAGCTTGGACACATGGGTTGTGAACAATCTTTACCATAAAATCCAGTTGAACAGATGCACGTATTGAACCTGCAAGTTCCACTTCGACTACAGTCATTCGGACATTCATCTGGTAGATATTGCCAGAGATCGCTGAGCGTCTCAGTACAAATGACTTCCCCGTATCCAGTCACAGTTTGTACCTGCGTCGTTCCATCCTCAACGGCACGGAACGCTGGATCTCCAGCGCTTTCCAGAGTTCTTGCGTTGACTACAAGTTTGCCATCCTTCGAAACGCTGTACTTGTTCGCCCAATTCACGACCTCTCCAGTCTCGTCATTCACGTATGTTCTACCCGCTGTACCTGATTGTTGCGTGGCCAGTGCATCGGCTAAAGAAGTTATAGCTCCGATGTAGGACTTGCCTTTCAAGCAACCGAATCCTCCGAATATCAAGGCTCGTCCAGCCTGACGTGTAGAACCTGTTCTGAATGTTGAAGATTGACCAACAGGGACCATGATTGATCCAAATCGTCGCGATGGGATTTCTCCCTCAGATTCTAGCGAAGTCCATACGTTCGATGAAAAGTTGTATTGCCATACATCCCCAATCTCGTCTTCCCACGTGCGTCCCCCGTGAACGAGCATAATGGCGTCTCCATCTTTTTGTATCACAGTTGCAGTGTGGCCGTACCTCGGCGTTGGTCTTTGACTATAGGCTTCAGGACTCTTTAGCTCTGTCCAACTCTTCAATAAAATATCGTATCTCCAGAGATCATTTAGAAAGAATTTGGTTTCCAGGGATGCATAAAACTGCTCCCGTGGAAGGCAGGTATCACCGCTCCCCGTGCACTCAGACGGCACTGGATAAAGTTGTTGGAAGTTCGAGTCTCCACCGTAAGCATATCCACCGAACACATAGAGCGAGTCCTGGTAGGTGATCATACTCGCTTTTATCCGCCCCCGAGGTCCGTCCAAGTCGAGTTCACCTGTTCCGTCAGCTTCTACACCATTCGCATCGCACGTCGTGCAGCTTGGATTTATGTATTCCCATTTACGATCCGTTGCATTGTAAAGCCACAAGTCTGCCATGAAAAGTGGTCTAGTGGAATCGTAATCTGCATCTGTGTCATAGTAAAACGCTTCGTCACTGCTTAGATTCGCTAAAGTGGCCGCTGTGGTGAGCAATCGCTGCGAGTGACCTCCGAACATGAACATCCCATCATAGTAGTCTGTCATAGCATGTTTCCATCTCCTCACGGGACGATCATCCGAATTTGTAAACGTTCGTTTGGTCCATACATTGTTCGGAATGTTGTAGTGCCACACGTCGTCACAATAGTCTTGGCAATCGATGCTCTCGCCACCAAACATGACTATGGTGTCTCGCTTCCCGGTCTCCCGGTTGAGCACAAGAACCATTGAATGATCAGCTCTTCCGCTCGGTATCTCACGCTCTCGCCTGTTTTTTCCTTCTGCTAATTTAGGACTACTGTAAGGTCTCAACCCAGTCCAGTCATAGCATGTCGTTCCGGTTTCTTGACAAGTCGAACACTGGTCACACAGAAGTTCATTCGGCGTGTACGCCACCCACGACCCTGTGTTCCAATCGTACAGCCACATATCGTTCAAGAAATCACCGTTCGAACTGGAGGCTCGTCCACCAAAGATGAACATTTCTGATTCATCCGTCACGACGGCCGCATGGCCGCTCCTACCCGGTGGTCCCGCAGTCCCTGTGAACCCGAGGTCTCCCACGGCGACTTGCCGCACGAACGCGTTGCCGGCGTCTGCGAACTGAATGCCCCTCATCATGGCTCCCACGATGACCGCGCACGCGAAGAACGACGCAAACACCATCCTCCATCCCAAGCGCGACCTTCGCGCGCGATACCTCGGCCCGTCGAACTCCGATTCACGTTTACGCTGCCTCGGCCGGGCCGCGGCTTCAAACGAACACGAAGCATCGTACCCTCGATTCGCCGTGCGCAGCGATGCGAGCGGACGACGAGGCGCTCGAGGCATCGAGAGATCGACCCACGCTCCGCCTCAGCGCTCCGTGGTCTCGCGTCTGCCCTCGTGCGCCGCGCACTGTCGCGGGGTGGGACACATCCGACTTTCGATTCGACCGAATTCGACGTCATAACTTGGCCGACGACCTCTCGCGCGTCTTCCCTCGATCGACGATCGTCCACACGAGGGAAGAGAGATGTCGTCATTGGACGAACGTCTGCGGGCGATCACGCTCGAGCAGGACCAGTCGCACCGGCTCCACGAGTATGAAAAGTTGGCGAAAGAGGTGGTCGTGGGAACGACGTCCGATGGCTTGGAAGCCTTCGTGGATCACAGTGCGTACCGATCCGTCTCGTCGCGCGCGTATCGATGACTTTGACGTTCGTTCCGCGCGGACTCGCGTCGCGTGGATGACGCGACGTACGCGCCCCGGGGTTGGATTCCGGTTGGTTGAAGAGACGGCGAGACTGACGCGAATATTTCGTTCGGTGACAGTCGTCTCGGACAATGTTCCGCTCGCGATATCGAAGGAAATCATCAGACAAATGTCGAAGGGATTCGCAGATCTGGATTTCGCTGCGCACAAGCTGCTAGCTGATACGATTTTACGCAAGACGCAGCCAAGAATAGCCTCGTTCGAGGAATGCGTTTTGCCTGTTCGTGTTTCTTTAGCCAAGAGATTGGGCGTAGAGGAGGGTAACTGGTCAGAATCTGCAGCGGTTCTCTCAGAAATTCATTTTCAGCCGATAACTGGTTCAAAATCAGAATATAACTTGTACAAATTAGAAATAACACTCATCACCGCAGTTGCTTGCGTGTTCGCCGGTGACTTGGGTAATGCAGAGTCGCACATCAACAAAACGCTCCCAATTTTATGGCAGATTCCCGAAGAGTTAAGAAGGAACGATTTGTTACACTTTTATCATGCAAGTTTGGCTAAGATCTTGGATCAGACTGGAAAATTCATGGATGCCGCGACGCGTTACTTTGAAATGCACCGACTGGAGCAAGTTGCACTTGATCAAGCGGTGCAGCTTGATAAAAGCAGATATGTTGAATGGGGCATGGAAGAGATAATAGCAGATGACCCCCCATCGATCGTTCGCTCCGCTATTTGCTTGATTCTCGCACCCTCAGGATCTCAAAGAACGAGACTACTTCAGAATGTGTACAAGGCCTTTCGCTCGAAGGAATCTCCAATCTTTCCTTTGCTTGAAAAGATCTACCTCAATCGCGTTTTACGTGCCCATGAAGTGCGAGATATAGCGCCGCTTTTGAGTCCGCATCACATAGAAGTTCGTGCGGATGGGTTATCAGCTCTTCAGCGGGCGATGATGGAGCACAATATCGTGAGCATGAGCAAAGTGTACGAAAACATTGGATTCGCTCAGCTCGGTGCACTTTTGGGAGTCAGCGCCGTTCAAGCAGAAAAAATGGCGGCAAAGCTAATCTCAGACGGGAGGTTGCTCGGACATATCGATCAGGTTGACCAGTACGTGTACTTTGCGAGCGAAACCGAGCCCATGGATGCTTGGGAAAAGCAGGTAGTGGATGTATCACTCAAACTAAATAGTGTGGTCGAAAGAATTGTTTAATAGAACTTTTGTAGAGTATAAACAACAACGGAATTTAGCGCCAGCAAATCGTATTACTTTTTCGGGGCGACCGACCGGTACGGTCCATCGATCTGCCAGTCGATGGGAGTGCCTCCATTCGTCTCGATAAATTTGTTACACTGAGAAAAGTGTCTGGATCCGAAGAACCCCCGGTGTGCTGACAATCCGGACGGATGAGGACACTTCAAAATAAGATGATCGTTCGCCTTGGAAATCAACTTTTCCTTCTCTTGGGCATTCTTACCCCAAAGCAAAAATACCAAACCTC
>MDTE01071742.1_pt1 | contig 16463 bp, 21 predicted proteins | sample 811231 | NCBI WGS metagenome assembly MDTE01 (sample SAMN05326651, study PRJNA326480) | marine metagenome | isolation source: seawater | place: Indian Ocean: Red Sea | collected 2010
ATTAGTATTATAGCATAAAATCCTGTCTCTGTCTACCTTCTTTGGTGTTAATTCCATATACTTAAGAGGGATAAATGGGAATAAATGTTCCCGTTTTGTTCCCGCTGATTACCCATAATTCTCAAATACACCTTCAACGCCAGTCATCAACTCAACAGGGACAATCAGGTCAAGTCCCGGCGAGGGCATGAGCCACCGCCAAGGATAAGGACGTGGAATCACAAGCCAAAGCTCTCTAATCCCAAATTGATCATCTTTAATCCTCTAAGGTCCTGCTAGCAAATGTAAGCTTGCTAAAAAACTATTTATGCAACCACAGACTCAAGCGAATAAATATCAAGCCAAGAACACTCATACCATCCGATTTAAACCGACCTTGAGCAATCGTAAAAGCAATAGAGCTGATATATTTTCTAATGGCAGCAAGAAAGATTTACGGTAAAGGCTTTATGACTTTGGGTATTCCCTACTAGAGCAAAAGCATGTTTAAAGTGGTTATATAAAGCAGTGAATTTAAAGCAGCTAATGCCTGAACCACTAATAACAAGAATAAAAGGTTGGGTCAAAGGAGTGCTCGGAGGAATGGGAGGCGCTTTGATATCAGAAAAAAGCAAGAGCGTACCTCCTGATATTGGTGACCAGCCTTATAAAGACAAACCGAAGAAAGGAGTATTATAAGAGAACTCAAACTTAAAGAATATTCCCAGGATTAATTAAAAAGTCTATAAATCCTATTTCTACACAAAATAATTAATTAAGGTTGAAGCCAAGGGTAAGCTTCAGAAGGCATGATTCTTCAAAGGTTAAACTTGCAGCCGTAAATTACCTAACGCCAAGTTTCTCCACTTTTAACAGAAACGAGAATATATTTCACAGTGAATATTCATACTTATTTGAAAACTACTTGCTTGGCAATTTCGTTCTAAGTCAATTAAAGGAAGCAATCTCATCACAAAAGAAAAGATTCCATAAGGCAGAAACAACAAACAACATTTAGACAATTCATATGGCCGAAGTACAAATCCAAAATCCCATCCAATTAGATAGACCTTCTATCAGAACAACCCAACTTAGAAAAAAGGCAACAAATTCATCTGATCTCTAATGATTGAATCACTATAAACAAATGGGGTCCTAAGTCACTGCCAAAAATGATGGCACATCGACAAGAAAACATTCACTTTACTAAAAATCAATAATCTCTAAACTTAAGCAAAATCTTATACAGAGTTCGTACTAGCCATACATTGATCAGCAACTACACAAAGCAGTTGATAGGTATAAGAACGACTATTTTTGTGATGGCAATTATTTAAACCCTCTAATAACAGTCATCATTATCATCAACGCCATCGAATACGGTCTGGATTCTTTTGCTCGATTTTCTTAATTATAAAAATAAGGATAATTATCGCGGTCGGTCCAGCAAAAGCCACCAAAGCTAAAAAAAGCTTGATTTCCGGACCAAGCGCAGCAAAAGGAGTAATGATCATTTTCTCTCTTCAATTTGATATTTGCTATAGGCATTCTTTAATCTTCTTTGAGCCAAGGCAAAAGCAACCGCAATCCATACAACGAAAAGCAATAAGGCTGCAATTGTGACCTGAATGTTCATAAGGTGGGTTCCTGAATTTTATACTCGCCTCAATAATGAACTGTTCAAACTAGAGAGCCTTTAATTGAAAGACCCTCTTTCGACAAAAACCATAGTCAAACTAACAACCCAAACCAAATCAACGTCAATTCTGGTTACATAATTGATTGCTTTGTCTTCTCACCAATCACTCATAGTCTTATTGCAATTGAGCAGACAACCGCCCCTCAATCAAGCCTAGGCACAAGAAAGCCCGCCTAAGGCGGGCTTTCTTGAGATCTTCAGCAAGTGTTTCCTTGTTTCCACTGCTGGGAGGATCTCATCTCCTCACAAAACAATTATCTTCAACACATTCACTCTTGTCACCAATAATGAGCCTGAACCTCAACTGGCACTGTGCCAGTTGAGGTTCAGGCTTTCGCGATCAATCAGTGAAATCGATATGAGAATTTTCCTCAAGGAAACACAAAACCACACTTTCAATGAAATCTAACTAACCGCCTTGACAAAAAAATGAATCCATCAAAAAAGCATGAAAAGAAGGTACAGCACGATCTAATCCCCACAAAAAGATTCCAGTCGAAAACGTTGTAATAGCGGCCTTCTGAGCCCAATGAAGGCTTTTTTGCTGAAGCGCTGATTGCAATGTGGAATTCATTCACCAGTCCAAATTTCTGAGCAAAATAGCTTGCTTTCAGAGAAGCAGTGTATTGATTGAAACAAAGATCAATTAGGGCAATATGGTTTACTACATAAATGAGAAAACCAAAGAAAACACACAACGCGGAGTTGAAATTCCAGCCGAATTTTGAAGAGATCGACCATAGGCTTTCCTGTGGTTGGCATGTTGAAATCGAAGGAAGTGGCCAGCGCAAGCGTTATCTCAGGTCTCTGAAAGCCGAGCAACCAACTTAATCGTCTAGCCTGCTTTATACCTCTAGTCGATTTTGAGTTGCTATCCCGAACAGCTCATCCATTGTCAATGCTGATAAATAGCCTCTGACACGTATCAAAGTATTCAAACTCCCAACTTTTCCCTCCCCTTCCTTCATCAGAAGTGCCTTGGCTAATCTCCTCGTAAGCTCATCTTTTTTCATTCCTCCACCAGATCCTTTGGTCTAAGAATTCCTTTCACTAAATCAGCATTAATAGTTCGAATCATGCCTGTATCTATACAGGCAACTTGAAAAAGACTATTTGCGCGAGCATCTCGAGCTGCTCCAACAACATGAATGACATGAGCAACCCACCAATCTGCCTTTCCAGCCCCGACTACTGGTGAATCTTCTTCAACGACAACGATGTCGCCAGGTTTAACGAGAAGGAAATCAGGAGCAACACCAGCAGAGACAACAGACATACCTCATGCGCAAGTACATACGTACTAGCTAGCAATATACTTATTGTCAACTGCTAAATCTTTATTACCTTCTAAAGAGAGAACATCTGACTTAAATGCTGGATACGCTCTTGAACTTGACATGGCGAAACCCTCTGTTCATGCTCGTGGTCATAGGAGCGATTTGGTTTATTCCAGGCATTGTTGTAAGGCGAATCGCTGAAAAAAGATATAAAGCTTCTAAAGAAGAAGCACAAGCCAAAGCCATCTCAAAGCTTTACCCCAAAAACAATTCAACTCAATGACACTTCGTATGCTCACAACTGAAACACGTCGTCGTTTAGAAGAAGTTCTACATAGGTTGGGGAATGGGGAGACAGTGAGCTTGGAAGAAAGAATTCAACTAAGAAAATACGCCACCCATATTCCATTTATCGCTGGCAAGGTCACACAAGCACTTAGGAGAAGAGCATCTCTAGATGCCGATGGTTTACTTTAAAAGGTCAAATTAGAGAATGATCGAAAAAGAGCTTTGAAAAATCTTCATTACTGGCTTCTCTGAAACAACCACAACTTCATCTAGATGCACTTCAAAGCCTAGACGTATTGGTCTCAATTGAAGCTGATGATTGAAGTCGAAGAAAGTAACGGAGGAAGTTTTAATCAATAGTGGTTAACCCATTCCAAATGGCTTGAAAGGCCTAGGTTCAGACTCTGCCTGCTCAGTTCCCTTCTCTGCAAGCTGAATGAGGTAATCATTTAATTCCTCTCTAGAAATAGCAAGTTCACTTCCACATCCATCAAAGATTGCTGAAGTTAGAGCAAAAGCCATATCATCTTTCGGAACTGACATAACTTCTTTCAAAACACCTGAAAAAATCAAACCACTAATCATTTGACGAGAAACAACTTGGATAGCATTTTGAGGTTCATCACCATTTGAAATCGTCACGCAATATTTTTGAGAAAAGCTCTTAACTACATCAGACACTTCAGAAGCAAGATGAACATTTTCGGCTGATACTGAAAGTGGAAAGAGCGTAAGCGGCAAACAAAAAATAAAAGTCAAAGCAATAGAAACCAAAGAATTCAAAACCTTGTGAGTCAACTTCATGCCTACCGGGAATCATACTTAGAGTCAAAATAATGGACTCTTATCGATCGGAACAAACAATTGCTCCTTCCATTAAGAGATTCAAAAATATTTAATAATTGCAGCGCAGCTCATCCACTTCTGGGAAAGAAGCACTCTTCATTCAAACCTTGTGCATCAATTACTTAAGTGCTCACATTCTTCAAAGGAAATAAAACTTTCAATTGATCTGCGAATCATTTCAAAATCATGGCAACAAATTAAAGTCAATGAATTGCATAAAGACAGTTAATTTTTCAACAAAAAGCAAGGAGTTGAATTTAACGGTAAAACAATAAAGAAAGTCGGTGATGCCTTCAAGTATCACCGACGATCAAAATTCTTAGCACAATGTCAGAATGTCAAACAATTTTTGGCCAAAAGGCTTGAAATTAAATATTCATGCCCCTGGCACAGGGATTGCACTCATGGTCTTAGCAATCACCCAAGTCCCTGTAGCCATCAAGTCAGCTGCAGAAGTCGCCTGCATTGGAGAAGTGTCTCATCGGTATTGGAAAGAAACTAAATCACATAAAGGAGTTAACGTATTGGCAATCCGTCACTGTAACGGTAGCGAATAAATAGGTATAAAAAGCATCAAAGAGAGTTAGATAAGGCAGACTAGAAGTATTGAGAGCTCTGATCTCACATTTCTCTTGGTTCATGAATCACGAGCACAAATCCAACTTAGAGAAAGCACTCCTTTCACAAACCTGGAATAGGCAGCTTGCGAAGGCGGTAGTAATGGCTCTTGAAAAAGATCTAAAGAAGCCAAAAGAAAAAAAAGCACCTTCAATACTTCAGCTTGCAGTTGAAAGAGAAAAAGGCAACCAACCGAAGTTTGATTCTGGAACTTCTGAAAGCTTTGAGGAATAATGATTAACAGTCAAAACCTTGTCAAAGGGCAAACTTTACATATCAAGCTTGATGCTGTGAAAGACAGGCTTCCTAAGGAACTGTTTAAACAGTTAACTCTTGATCCCTATGGGAAACTAATAGGCTACAAAATGGTAGATGGAAATAGTTTTGGACTAGTTTTAGAACTAAAGAACGGAGTTAGAAGTTGGTTCTTTGAAAAAGAACTATGTGAAATCAATTCAAACAACAAAGAGAGCAATACTTAGTCCTATTAAATTGTATTGAGGCACAAAAATATCTCAATATAGTTCCAGTCGAGAGCTTCATTCCTAATTGGAATTGGATTCTAAGCCTAAATGGAACAATACAATTGATTGGGGCCCTAAAGTCATGTTATTCCTATCAATCATTCCGGACAAAAAGTAATAACTATACACAGAAGGATCAATAGATATTGGCATACAATTAGTACGACTTCGATTTACAAAAACCACAACTCGTTTATCAGAATTAAAGAGTGATTTATGGGCGCTCCGACCAACAAGTCCATCATCTTCAATCAATTTCCATTCTATTCCGCTAGAAAAGTATTCAGACAAATTCTTCCTCATATCAACCAAAGAGCGAATAAAAGCAGAAAGATTTACCTTCATCAATTCATCCCAAGGGAAACATTCTCGACATGACGGTTCTTCCCCTCCGGACAATCCAACCTCTGTTCCGTAAAAAATGCAAGGAGCTCCTGGTTGAAAAAACAGTAAGGCAAGTGCAATCTTTAATGAAGGGATGTCTCCAAGAAGTGTGTTTAACGCACGGGGGACATCATGACTGTCTAGCAAGTTCATATTACTATTATTTACCTCTTTTGAATACCAATTTCTTGTAGTTTCTAAGATATTTATAAACGCTTCACTACTAATTTCTACAAGTGGATATGCAGGGTTTAAATAATCCTTATTAAGCTTATTCCCAGCAGTCCAACATAAAGTGCTCCACCCAATCCGATAATTCATAACTCCATCAAACTGATCACCAGTCAACCATCGCCTTGCATCGCCCCAAATTTCTCCAACAATCCAAGCTTCTGGATTTACTGCCTTAACATTCTTTCTAAAGTCAACCCAAAAGTCTGCTGGGACTTCATCAGGGACATCTAATCTCCAACCATCTATACCTCGCTTCAACCAGTGCACAGCCACAGAGATCAAATAGTCACGAACAGGAGCATATTTATGGTTAAACTTTGGCAATGCTGGATCATTCCACCAACAACTATAACCACAATCTTCTTGACATTTGGGATAAGGAATTATTGGCCAGTTATGTACACAAAACCAATTTTTATAAGGTGAATCTTTCCCATTCTCTAAAAGATGATGAAAAGCCCAAAAACCTCTACCACAATGATTAAATACACCATCAAGAATAATTCTCATTCCCCTACTATGTAACGCAGATATCAAATCATCTAGAGCAGAATTCCCCCCAAGAATGGGATCAACCTGAAAGTAATCAAAAGTATGGTATCGATGATTAGCTACAGAGGAGAAAACCGGGTTGAGATATATACAATTAATGCCAATCTCTTCAAGATAGTCAAGCATATCAATTACTCCATATAAATCCCCTCCATAAAATCCATGTTTTGAAGGTTGAGATCCCCAACGTTTAAAAGTCCACTTTTGAGAGACACCCACACGACCACTTCGCCTAAACCGATCAGGGAAAATCTGATAGACAATCGCATCTGAAACCCATTGAGGGCTGTTGGGAAACACTTCCTTTTGCTGTATTTCGCTTTTCATTAGTTGCGCCCATCGCTAGCAATAGGTAAAGCCAACAAATATGGGACATCAACCATTATTTTTAGCTCTCGATCAAGGAACTAGCAGCTCAAGAGCAGCTGTTTTTAATCCTTCAGGAGAACTCATTGCGACTTACAGCTCTCCACTAAACATTGAGTACCCAGCTGATGGCTGGGTGCAACAAAATCCTATGGAGATCTGGGATAGCCAAAAGAAAGCAATGGCAGGACTAGAGCGAATGCTCACTACTGAGCAGCGAAATGCTGTTGTGACCTGTGGTATTACAAATCAACGCGAAACAACAATCCTCTGGCATCGAAGTAACAGCAAACCTTGTGGCCCTGCTCTCGTCTGGCAAGACGGGAGAACCGCAAGTATCTGCTCTCAATGGAAAAAAGATGGTCTTGAAAGTGAATGGCAATATCGCACTGGGTTACTGCTAGATCCATACTTCAGCGCTAGTAAAATTCAATGGCTCTTAAGGCATGAGAAAGGTGCTCAAGAGGCAATTGCAAGTCATGACCTGTGCTTTGGCACAGTAGAAAGCTGGTTGGTATGGCAACTCACAGGCGGGAAGCATCACTACTCAGATATGAGTAACGCAAGTCGAACTTTACTAATGGACCTAGAACGTTGTGAATGGGTCGAGACCTTCTGCGACACCATTGGTTTGCCAATGGTGTCGCTTCCAGAACTAGTTCCTTGTTGTGGAAATTTTGGGAAAATCACATCAGATTTACCCTTTGGAGATGTCCCAATACAAGCCTTACTAGGTGATCAGCAAGCAGCCACACTTGGTCAACTATGTCTCAATAAAGGGGAAGCGAAATGTACTTATGGGACGGGAGCTTTTCTTGTAGTGAATACGGGACAAAAGATCCATCGATCCAATGATGGGCTGCTCAGCACTTTGGGGTGGACTGATTCATCAGGTTCTCCGACATATTGCCTAGAAGGCAGCCTTTTTAATGCTGGAACAGTAGTGCAGTGGTTAAGAGATGGACTGAAAATCATTGACGAAGCAGGTCAAGTGGATTTACTTGCAAGAGAAGAAGAAGATGCTTCTGGAGTAATGCTTGTACCAGCATTCACAGGATGGGGAACTCCACATTGGGATCCATCAGCTCGAGGCTTGATAATTGGGCTAACTAGAGATACGCGAAGAGGACATATTGCTAGAGCTGCTCTTGAGGGTATTGCCCTTTCTGTAGCAACTCTCGTTCAACTAGCGGAGGAATCAATCGGCCATGGATTAGGAGAGTTGGCAGTGGACGGCGGTGCAGCGGCATCCAATTCACTGCTACAAGCCCAAGCAAATAGCACAGGTCTCAAAGTCAGAAGACCAGTCAATCTTGAAAGCACCGCAAAGGGTGTTGCCTTAATGGCTGGGTCACAGGCCGGAATAATTGGGGACCTCAAAGAGCTCGCCTCCCAAAGACAACAAGGAGTAGAAATTTTCAATCCCACAATTGACGAGTCAACTCGAAGTCAATGGCGATCCAAATGGGATAGCGCAGTAAAGCTAAGCCTAAATTGGCATGAGTAAAAAGAACGTAGACTTGCTGGTCGTGGGCGCAGGAGCGACTGGCTCCTGCGTAGCCTATGAAGCTTCTAAGCGGGGGCTGAAGGTTGCTCTTTTAGATGCAGGAGACATTGGCTGTGGCACTAGCTGTAGAAGCACAAAGCTTTTACATGGAGGGGTACGTTATCTCGAACTAGCCTTTAAGACATTAGACATATCCCAACTAAGATTAGTTAGAGAAGCACTTCTAGAACGAGAACACTGGCTTGAGAACACTCCTTTTCTAGCTCGTAGGCTTGAATTAGCTTTGCCTACAGAAAGTTGTCTAGAAAAATCATATTATCGAGTAGGTCTAGGCATATATGACACCTTGTCAGGAATAAAAAACACTCAAAGTAGTCGATTACTATCAAAATATCAACTTTTAAATGCACTGCCACTATTAAAAGATGAGTTAAATGGCGGCGTTGCATATAGCGACGGTCAATTTGACGATTCTCGGCTAAATCTATTACTTGCTCTTACTGCTGAAAAAGCAGGAGCAATTTTACAAACGCGATGCAGAGTCGTAGAGCTTACACACCATCCAAACGGAAGATTAAGCGGTGCCATCAGCGAAAACCTACTCGGCGAACGCGAAAGTTGGGAAGCAAAAGCTATTGTCAATGCAACTGGTATTAATGTTGACCGTATGCGTCAACTAGCTGACCGTGATAGTGAGTCGAAAATCATTGTCAGCAGAGGAGTTCATCTTGTTTTAAAAGAAAATCTATGTCCCTCTGGATTGGGGTTGATATTGCCAGCAACTGATGACGGAAGGATCATGTTCGTATTGCCTTTCTTTGGGCATACACAAGTTGGCACCACTGATATTCCATGCGATGTCAATACAGCCAATCACCCCTCGAGTGCAGAGATAGAGTATTTAACTAGTCATGTGCAACGCTGGTTCCCAACTTTGAAATCTGTCACTAGAAGTAGTTGCTGGGCTGGAGGACGTCCCCTACTGAAGCCTTTATCTAAAGAGGTCTCAAGTAGCCGTCTTGTGCGCGAACATGAAATAGAAACACTGCCATGTGGATTGATTAGTGCCATGGGAGGCAAATGGACCACATGTAGAAAAATAGCATTAGATGCACTGCAAGCAGTAGAAAAAATTCTAGGTAGACAACTCCCACCTGTGCGAGATATCCCAATTCTTGGCTCACATCAAAACCCAAAACAGACCCCTTCCTTGTTAAAGCTTCAACAGAAAAAACTAAAAGAGTATCTGCCAGACTCTCCAGTCCAAAGCAAACAGGTTCAGTATTTGCAATCAAATTATGGTTTAAATTCACTTTCAATAATTGGTAATAGCTCACCTGAAAAGAGAGTTCCTCTTAGTCAAGTCATCCCTATCTGCGAAGCGGAAATTGAACATTCAATTCAAAATGAGCATGCACTTACTCCGACTGACATATTGGCACGTCGATGCAGGCTTGCCATGGTTGATTTAGCTGAAGCACAGCGTCTCACACCTATTGTGCAAGATCACTTGAATTCAAAAGAAATTTCAATTTGCGAGTTGAATCTCGAAGATTAAATTCTTCTTAATCATCAGAAAACAAATCTAAGCAGGGTGAGGGTCCTCCACCTCCCCTATCAACCACCAACTAAACCCATATGAAGGCAAATATACAAACCATTTCTCATCAGCAACTGGATATTCACAACCCCAAAGGACTTCTCGCGTTCGAGATCCTTTCCATCTACTTAGATCAACTTCCAATGATGCGCCTGCGCCAGACAAATTCGCAGCCACCAAAACTGTCATATCACCACTACATCTAGAGTAAATAAGCACACTTGGATGAGTTGATTCAAGTATTGCAAATTCTCCTTGCCTCAAGGCCGGCAAAAGTCGACGACAAGTAAGCATACGTCTATGCCAATTTAGAAGTGATCCTGGGAGTTGCTTTTGAACCTCTACATTGACCACCCTATAGTCATAACCAGGAGCAGTGATGGGTGGGAGTACTAATAAAGGGTCTGGCGCTGACGAAAAGCCACCATTTCGGGCTGGGGTCCACGCCATAGGAGTACGGTTCGGGTCTCGATCCCTCAACCCAGGCCAATCCCCCATCCCCAATTCATCACCGTAATAAAGGCACGGCATACCTGGCAAACTGTATATAAGAGCATGAAGCAATCGATTTGCCCGAGGATCCCCATTCAGCAATGGTGCTAGACGACGATTTATTCCCCAATTCAACCAATGTCCATGGCCCTCAGGTAACCCAGAGCGAATTGACTGGATAACCTCCTCAGAGACCAAGTGACCATCACCTAGCCAAAGCTCATCATGATTACGTAGAGGTAATGCCCAACGACAACCAGGAACAATCTTTTGAGCATCCTCAAGACAAACACGTAAATTCTTAGTATTTCCACTTGCTATTGCAGCAAACAAATTAGCCGTTAAAGCGAAGTTAAATGCAGCATGCAATTCATCATTTGCCAAATATGGCGCGGCCTCGTTAACAGGCTGAATAGCCTCTGCTAAAAGAAGTACATCGCCTCCATGTTCTTCAACTCTTTGACGAACCTTCCGTAAGAAAGAATGTGTTTCCGGCAACCCTTCACAACGAGTACCTTCAGCTTCAAAAAGGAATGGAACTGCGTCTAAACGAAAGCCATCGACTCCTCTTTCTAACCAAAAATCAATAACTCCAAGCATTTGATCCTGAACCCAGGGATTCTCATAATTCAGATCAGGCTGATGCTTTAAAAACCGGTGTAAATAATATTGCTGTGCAACCTCATCCCATTCCCAGTTGGAAGTCTCAAAGTTCCGAAATAGAACTGGTGCTTGGGAAAATCTACTCGCATCATCACTCCAAACATACACATCTCTTTCTGTGCTGCCTTTTGGAGCCCAGCGAGCTCTTTGAAACCATGGATGAAGATGACTTGTGTGATTAAGAACCAGGTCAAGAATCACTCTCATACCTTGATCATGAGCAGCCGTCAGGAATCGATGAAAAGCTGCTAAATCCCCAAGTTCAGGATGAATACTTTTAAAATCTGTAATGTCATATCCCCCATCTTGCAATGGTGAAGGATATATAGGTGTCAACCAGATTGCCTCGACACCCAGCCAACGCAAGTAACTAAGCCTGCTTGTTAAACCATGCAGATCTCCTATTCCATCACCATTACCATCTGAATAACTGCGAGGAATTAGCTGATAGACCACAGCCCCTTCCCACCAAGACGTTCTTGCAACCATCAAGCACTAATTGTCTGAGTCCCTTCACTACTGCTAGACAAGCAATCCCATGTCGTCAGCCCTTTACTGAAAAAAAATTATGCTGAACGAATTACGCAACACAGTCATCACAGGCAAAACAAGGCCTAAAAGCTGGAGAATTCAACAACTAAAACGCTTTGAATCACTTCTTGATGAACATGAAAACGAGATACTTCTAGCATTAAAAAAAGATCTAGGAAAACCTCCTACTGAGGCCCTTTTTGAAATCATTGCACTAAAGCAAGAATTAAAGCTCACTCAACAAAAACTCAATAAATGGATGACTCCAAAGCGCATAAAAGTACCTATATCACTTCAACCTGGTGAAGCGATGGTGAGATTAGAGCCACTTGGATGTGTTCTAATCATTGGCCCATGGAACTATCCTTTCTCGCTCACACTTCAACCTTTAATAAGTGCATTAGCTGCAGGTAATACAGCAATTGTTAAGCCCTCAGAGCATGCTCCAGCAACATCTCAACTGATCTCAGAGCTAATCAATAAGTACATTCCATCCGACATAGTCAAAGTGATCCAAGGTGACCACACAATTGCCGCAGGATTGATACAAGAGCCATTTGATCACATCTTTTTTACAGGTGGAGGAAATATTGGAAGAAAAGTGATGGCAGCAGCTGCAACCAATTTGACACCAATAACTCTGGAGCTTGGAGGTAAAAGTCCTGCAATAATCCTTCATGGTGCAGATCTAAAAGTCACTGCAAGGCGCTTAATTTGGGGTAAAAGTATTAATGCTGGGCAAACATGTATCGCCCCAGATCATTTATTAATTGAAACAGCCCTCAAAGAGCCTCTGATTAAAGAGCTAAAAAAAGCAATTCAAGATTTCTACGGAGCAAAACCTGTCAATTCAGAACATCTAGCAAAAATCGTAAATGATCACCAATTCCAAAGATTGCAAAAACTGTTAAATGGTGCGAAGCAAAAAGGACAAATTCTTTTTGGTGGAGAGTATGACGAGAAAGAACGTCGCATAGCTCCTACTCTTATTGAAGTTAATGACCGTATAGATCCACTAATGAGTGAAGAGTTGTTTGGCCCATTAATGCCTATCCTTAACATTAATGGGCTAAACAGTGCCATTAAAGGTATCAATAGTCAACCTCGCCCACTAGCCATATACATGTTTGGGGGGGCAGAGAACGAACAACAGACACTATTAAATCAAACAAGTTCTGGAGGTGTATGTTTTAACGATGTTGTCATGCAAGCTGGGATTCCAGAGCTTCCTTTTGGAGGGATAGGAGCAAGTGGCATGGGGCAATACCATGGGAAAGCTGGCTTTGAAACATTTTCACACAAGAAATCAATTTTACGGCGGCCCTTTTGGCTAGATTTAGACTTCCGTTATCCCCCTTACAAAATAAGCATTTCCATACTGAAAAAGCTCCTTGGATAAAGCTAAAATAATATGAATTTATAGAATAACATGAAAGATATTTTTTAAAAGCTGGCACATCCATAGAAGAGCCTTATGGTTCATCTAATCTTCAAAGAGCAATGCTTCGCGCTATTTTTACCGCACTTAGTTTTTTAGTTCTAATTCCACAAACATCCTTTGGGGAACAAGTAATCGTTAAGGATGGAGAAACATTGTCAGAGATAGCATATAAGCATAATATTTCAATCAAAAAGATTCAACAAATGAATGGGATAAATAATCCAAATCAGCTCTTTGCAGGTACCAAGCTAAGAATTCCAGACTCTGCATATTCGAAATCAAAAAACCTAGAGTCTATTCATACTGTTAAAGCTGGTGAAACTCTTAGCGGAATCGCTCGGAAATATGGGCTAACTGAAAAAAAAATCATGGACCTTAATAAAATAAATACTGCTAATTATTTATATTTAGGTCAAAAGATAAAACTGCCTAGCAAGAAGATATTAATTACAAAGGAAGCCACAAATTTTCACATTGTCACAAGAGGTGATACCCTCAATAGCATCTCATTTAAATATCAGATTAGTCAGCATAAATTAAAAGAGATAAACAACTTGACAAATGCAGACTACTTATATTTAGGGCAGAGAATAAAGCTTAACGAGCCTATTCAAGAAGAAAAAGTTTTACCCAGAAATAGCAATTCTTATCATACAGTTTCCGAAGGGGAAACATTATCTAATATTTCAAAAAGATATAATGTTCCAATTAAAGATCTGATTAAGATCAATAATTTAGAAGACCCAAATAGATTATTTTCTGGTAAAAGAATCGCCTTATTTAATGACTCTTCAAGCCAATCCTATGTTAATGAAAATATTTCTAAAGGCTCGTCAACAAATAGCATTTGGCGTCAATATGGCCCCCTCAAAGTTGATTGGACTAATTGGCAATCAATGAATGGAAGTCACGTAGCACCAACACTTCACAAAGACGGAAAGGCTTTATACTTAGCAGTTAATTGTTCTTTCCAAAAGCTTAATGCAACTGGTTCCAATGGTAATTGGAAAAATTGGATTTCACCTCAAGAAGACTTTGAACACAAACTAGTTAATGATCTTTGCAATTAATACATACACAAAACAACCATTTAGAGAAGGTTAAAGTTTAAAATACCTGAGGTGGTTCTAACTGATCTGCGGCCTCCTCAACAATTTGCAATCGAACTTTTTTACCCCCAGAAAGTTCTCCAAGAGAGACGCGCATTGTTGCCCCACTAAGGGATTGCAAAGTATTCAAAACATCTCTCAAGTAAGGCGTGCTACTTCCACTTTCCAACCAAAGTCTTTCTTGCAAACCGCCTAAACGTCGCCAAGCTGTATGCAATTTAATAATCGAAGACTCAATTGCCTGCGCTTGTCCGCATGCATCAGCCAGCAGTCCCAACGCATCGAGCCTTTTAGCCTCCCCCATTGCTTTCTCCAAGTCCAACTCTCCCATTTGAAAAGCTCTCAGTGATAGAGAAGCGTCAAGAGACTTACTAATCCAGCGAGCCGTACTAGTTACATCTTTAATACAATCAATTTCTGGCTCTTCTCTCAAAGTCTTTCGCAAATCTTCTTGCTGAACTTCAGGCAACTTCGCTAGCTCTTTAACCAAGGGTGCTACAACCCTTGGAGGCAACAAATTCGACTGTGTCCGTTCACGTATTTCCTCAGGCAAGAGAGGACTAGTTGCAGAAGTGAACTCATCAGAAAGTCTTCGGACTTGCTTTCTGGTTATTGCCTGTCCTTCATTAGCAGCCTCAGAAATCATTTGCTGAACTTCAGGAACAGCCTGAGCTGTTTCAATAAATGCTCGCTTTGAAAATTTGTTAACACTTGCTTCCTCAAGAATCCCTTCACAAAGAAGGTCATCAGCAGAGTCAGCAAGTTGAATCAAGCCATATGCACGTGTCTTACTAATTTCCCTTTCTCTCAGCCACTGCAAAAAACCAGCTCCCCTGCCTTCGCCTCCCCGTTTTTCTCGATCTCTAACTACACGGAGAATTCTCCCCCTCCATATTTCAGTCTGCAAATCGAAACGATCGCATAGGGCCCATGCCTGCTCCAACCGATCCAAAAACTCAACTGCATTTAGATCATCTTTCTCAGGATCTGGCAAATCCAAATGAAGCAATGAAGGTTCTAGCGATACTGACTGACTCACAAAAGAAACTAAATATGGATTGAATGCTGCCACAAACTTAGAAAGCTGCGGCGACATTCTGTGACGCTAAATCAAACTCTGCCCCTCTCAGCGATAACCTTAAAGGTGAAGAGCTTTTCTACAACCAGGCAATGGCGGTATCTAAAGGTGACAAAGTGCGCATCAAGCGTCCTGAGTCTTATTGGTACAACGAAGTAGGCAGAGTGGTTTCTGTCCTCGCAGAAGGAGGCGGCAAATACCCTGTCACAGTTCGCTTCGACAAGGTTGATTACAAGGTATACAGCGGCACAGATGGTGGTACAAGCACCTCTAACTATGCCGAATCAGAATTAGAACCTGCCTAAGCAAACTTTTGCCCGAACTACCAGAGGTTGAGACGGTCCGTAGAGGATTAGAGGACCGTCTTAGTCTCTTTTGCATTGAAGGGGTAGAAGTCTTCAGAGAAAGGGCAATTGCAAGTCCTGGTGGCTCGGAAGAATTTACGCAAAAACTAGTTGGTGCTTTTATTGGCAAATGGAATAGACGTGGAAAATATTTAATTGCTTCACTTCATAAAAGGAAGAGTGCCTGCTTAAAAGAAGAGGATCCCAGCAAAGTGTACGGATGGTTGGGTGTTCATCTTCGTATGACTGGTTATTTCCAATGGCATGATCAGATCATTACTCCATGTCCTTATACAAGAGTTAGGTTTTGGAACAATCATGGGGCTGAACTTAGGTTTGTTGACATACGTAGCTTTGGACAAATGTGGTGGGTACCTTCAAATAGTTCACCTGAAAAAATAATAACTGGCTTAACAAAGCTTGGACCAGAGCCATTTAGCAAAGAATTCAACTGTCAGTATTTGACTAGGCAGCTAAAAGGAAAAACTTGTTCAATCAAAGCGGCTTTACTAAACCAATCACTTGTTGCAGGAGTAGGAAATATTTATGCCGATGAAAGCTTATTCCTAGCAGGAATCTTGCCTCAAAAAGCATCTTGCCAGCTTAAACCACTAGAGATCAAAAAGCTTCGTGAGAGTTTAATTGAGGTTCTAAAAATAAGCATCGGTAAAGGTGGAACAACTTTTAGTGATTTTAGAGATTTAGAAGGCCTTAATGGCAATTATGGAGGTCAAGCATGGGTTTATAAGAGAGGCGGCCAAATTTGCAGAAAATGCGGCTCAAAGATTAATAGGGCTAAGGTGTCTGGGAGAAGTACTCATTGGTGTCCAGAATGCCAAAAAGACAAACCTGGGTTATAAAGGTCTCTAAATGCAAATTAATCAGATAGATTTAACAACACAATTAATTAATCAAAATAAAAAAGCCACCA
>MDTE01088789.1_pt1 | contig 16463 bp, 13 predicted proteins | sample 811231 | NCBI WGS metagenome assembly MDTE01 (sample SAMN05326651, study PRJNA326480) | marine metagenome | isolation source: seawater | place: Indian Ocean: Red Sea | collected 2010
ATAAAACATTTCTGCAAGGACTTGTTGTGCCTGAGGATCAGAATGATATCCGGGATCGTTATCTGGATTGCATGGATATTTTGCACAGGTGGATAATATACCTTGATCTTCATGCACAATGTTAGGTAGTATGAAACTTGGTAAACTGTCTTTGAACAGATGCCATTCTGACCACAACATTCCTTTGTCTATTGCAAAATTTATTTTGGCATCATAAAGTTTTGTAAGACCATCTACAATAATCCATTGATCTTGTTGCTGTTTCCAATTTGAATCATAAAGATAATTTACATAATGCATCATTGCGTTCACTATCTCTGGTTCTAATTTTCCTTTTCTGTATTCATGAGTATAGTCTCCTGCCATAGAAAAAATTGTTTCAAATATCATTGGGGTGGGATCTTTGCTGTAATTTATATTGCCTATGCCAAGTTCTCTGTTGTATCCTTTGTAAATGGTTGTGTCTAACAAATGATTCTGTAGTGGATTGGGCCTGTCTTCTGTTGTTTCTCCAGAACTGTATGGCACACCAGTTGATGGTATCTCCATTCTGTCCCAACTGGTTGGCACAACAATTACATAATCAGCATTCTGTTCGATTGCTTCTTGAATCTGCAAACGTATTCCGCCATTGGAGCATCCACGTCTTGCATAGTTACATAGTTCAGCATTGAGTTTGTCTGCTAGTAGTTCACTGTAATGTGTGCCTGGATGTGTGACGGACACAGAAGAAAAACTGTCTCCGCAGACTACAAGTTTGTTCATGCTAATATTTAAGACGCTTACCTGTGGTTGGATCAATTAATGATGATGTCTTTGGCTCGGCTTTTGGTCCGGCTTTTGTTGTATCATCTGGTTCTGTTGGTTTTGTAAATTTTCCAAAGTCTTTGATATTTTTTGCTTTGGCAGTACGTTTCACAGCACGTTCTGCTCCAAGTTCTGCTAGATCTATGAATAGTTGGTCTACCACGTTGTTCTTGGACAGCATTTTGCCATCAGCAGATACTGTTACCATTGCTTCTGGATTATATTTCTTTTTAATTGTGGTTAAAGTATCCTCACTAGCACCCTGTTCTTGTGCAAACGCATAGACGCTGTCAGCAAAGTTATTGGCACTTTGTCGTTCATATTTGTCTGTGCCTTTCCAATTTTTGTCATACCAATTATAAAACTTTCTGCGATTAGCACCTTTCATAATTCGTGCTTTGGCATCCTTGTATGCATCTTTCAGCACTCCAGGTAGATCAGCAACTGCACCTGCTATTGTATCAACACCACCTGCGGCGATATCTCCTAGATCTTCTATTATTTCAGCATACTTCATAATAATATTTATAGCAAAGGCAGTTTTGTCTTTTTAACATTCTCCATGTTCTCTTCAACTAATTTGAACACAATTTCTCTGTCTTGCGGGGGTATTTGGTATGCTTCATTGAGAGTCATGCCTCCTCTCATATACCAACACATCCTAGCCAATGATAATTTTAATGCTTTGATTTCACTGTCCATTTCCGCAAAGTATTTAGGTATTTCAGAGTTGTCTAGTGACAGCAGTTTTACCCGAAAAAAACTGAGTTATCAAAAGTTACAGGCACTTCAAATGTCTCCGGAGCGCCGGCTTTAACATCTTCTTCACTGCTTGAAGCAATAAAAGGTTTCAATGCTCCATGCTGTTTGATTGTTGTGATACGTTCACGTATTTGTCTTGCTGTATCTAGATCCATGTTTGTGACAAATTCTGTAATGTATCCTGGTTCTGTTATAATTTTTTCGTCTGGTGTTTTCACACTAACAATACAGTCTAGCATTTCATCCACTGAATAATTGGCAACTTTGTTGAAAGTGTCTGTGTATTTTGACACTTTTTCTTCTTCTGTTAGAGTGCTATCTTGCACAGTTTGTATCATTTTTTGTTCATCAAAGACTCTTAATGCAAGTGAAGTCATCATTTTGTAAGTTGTTGGCCTAAGTTCAACTACCAATCCTGATTTAAGCATAACACTGGTGTCTGGTTTGGTTTTGTCTATTCTTTCTAGTGCATCAACAAGATTTATTTCTGTGTCCATTCTATTTTTGGTCACAGGAACTTCTGTGGACAAAGCCATGGTTTCACCATAACTGGCAATCCTAATTGCAATTAAGATTGTGTCTAAATCTAATGTTGGCATCATCCATGCATCTTTGATTTGTGGACAGCATGATTTGATTACTTCAACTGTGGATTTGCCACTCAGTAAAGCGTCAGGTGTTTTCATAATGATTTCATCACGTGCAGTCATTGGATAGACAGCAATTTCATTGTTGTCTCCCATGTCAATTGCTCCATCAGGCCAAAAGGCACCATCACTTGGCAGTTTGATATAGATGGATGGTTGTCGAAAGTATGTTTCTAGTGGATTATTCATATGGTTTTTTGTACCTATAAATACATTTAATATTTACAGAAGTATTTATATACGCATATTTTGGGGTTTAAAAATTGGCTGAAATCACTATTAATCTAAATGATGAACAAGTCACAGTACCAAGTTGGGCCAAAGAAGAGACACAACTGGAAATTAAACAACTTTTGTCAGGAAAAGGCCCAGGCAAAAGTCTTGGTAAAGACTTAGACAAGGCCGGGAAGGCTGTTGGTGGGTTTGATAAAAGTTTAAAAAGTGCCATACCTGGACCAACCAAACTGGCCGCTGGAGCACTCAACGCCGCTGAATCACTGCTTAATTTTGGCACTACCATTGTCAAGACAGCATTAACAACCAAAGGATCATTGACTGATCTTAACGCTGTGTTGGATGCCAGTGTGGATTTGGTAGAAGCAACATTTGGCCAGATTCCTGTGGTGGGAGGCATCATAACATTTTTTGCACAAAAAACTGCTGATGCACAAAAAATGGTTAATGCCGCGTTTGAAGAACTTGCAGTAAACTTTGAACAAGCCAGTCAAAGTGGTGCATCGTTTGGTGGCAACCTTACAGAATTTGCAACCAGGGCCTTGGATGCAAACATAAGACTTGATACGTTCAACAGTATCATTGCCAACAACAACGAAACTTTTGCAAGACTGGGAGGCACAGTGAGCGATGGTGCACGAAGATTCATGGAACTAAACAAAATGGTCACAGAAACAGCAGACGGCACAGCAAAAAACTTTAGGGGATTGGGATTGTCTTTGCAAGATGTGGCAGAACTGAACGCAGACATACTAGAAATAAATTCGAGAAACTTTAATTTCCAAAGACTGAACGCTCCACAACAGGCACAAATTTTAGAATCAACGATTGCCAGATTTGCAACACTTGGCAGATTGACTGGTAAACGTGCTGATCAAATTGCAGAAGAAATTAAACAAACTACTAGACGTGGCGATGTTGCGGCGGCATTGGCTACAATGGATGACCAGCAGAGAAAGTCTTTTGAAGATTTATCTGTGGTATTGAATCAATTCGGTCCTAACTTTGCTGAGGCAGGAAATCAAATATTAGCAATTGGCACAGCCACAGGAGACGCGGCCAAAGTGTTTGCAACAACAGGATCTGATTTGGGTGAATTACAGGATGTGATAAATTTGATAAACAGCGGAGCAAGTCCTGAAGAAGTTAGAAGTCGTATAGCACAGTTGGAAGGTAACCTTAGAGAAACAGTTGGCAGTGAAACATCACTGAGTGTGGCAAGGCTGGCATCTGTAAGTGACACAGCAGGAACAGCCGCAACAGCATTTGAGGCGGCATCTAACCTGATTGCATCTACAGCAGAATCAACAGAAAGATTCCAGACAGCAGTTGAAGAAACATCTGATGCATTATCGCTGGAAAAAGACGGTCTAACAAAATCAGTACTAGACACAAAGGCTAGCCTAGAAGCACTTGGATTAGAAGCAGTTGAAACATTTGTTGATATGCTTACCAACAGTGAAGAAGGTCTAGGAGCAGTAATATCCAGTGTGATGGAGACACAACAAAAATTAGTAGCGGCAATGGAAAAATTTATAAATCGATTTGATCAAAGTGATCCTGTGCTGGCAAACCAAATGGGCAACGAAGATGTGGTACAACTGAAACAATCTGATGTGGCAAATATTAGTCCTGGCACAAGGGTAACGGGACCGCTCCAAGGATCGATTGACATAGGACAATTCATGCAACCAATCAATACTGCTGGGATGAGTCAATTGGAAATCATGGGACAAGGAGCGTCTGCCGGCTATCTACAACAAGCAATTAAAGATGCATTTCCAGTAGAACAGTTAATTCGTGACGCGGCAGGAGAAGACAAAAAATTAAGCGATACTGAGATTGACAAATTGGTTGAGACTATGAATGCTATCATAGAGGGCAACAAATTGTTATCGGAGAACATGAAAAAGGTTGATAAAACATTGATCAAAGGACTGAATGTTCAGTTGCAATAACATTAAATACATTGACAACACACATAATATAGTGTTAATATAAAAAATATGAGTTGGAAAAAATACTTTACACAAACAAACACATCAGGGCAGATGTCGCCACTGGGCAATACCAACAACTATGATGGCACAGCAACCAAAAACTATTCATCATATCTGCCAGAAGTATATGTAGGCCATCCAAACAGAATACAGAGATATTACCAATATGATCAAATGGATCAAGACTCGGAAGTAAATGCGGCACTTGATATCATTGCTGAATTTTGCACACAGGCCAACAAACAGAATGGCACACCATTCAAACTAAAATTCAAAGACACACCATCTGAAACAGAAGCAAAAATACTGAAACAATCTATTCAACAGTTTGTAAAAATGCAAGACATGGACAAACGCATATTCAGAACATTTAGAAATGTATTGAAGTATGGTGATGCATTTTTTATTAGAGATCCAGAAACACTTGAGATGTATCATGTGGATGCAAGTAAAGTAGACAAAATTATTGTTAATGAATCAGAAGGCAAAAAGCCTGAACAGTATGTGATTAGAGATCTAAACATCAACACAGAAAAATTGACAGCCACTACAATACCAGCAAACGTCACATACGCATCACCAGGAGTTGGTGGAGCAGGTAATTCAGGATACGGTACTCAAGCCGGCACAATGGGCACAAACGCATATGGTTCAGGTGGATCAGGCGGAAGGTTCAGTCAGACAACACATGAAACTGCAATTGATGCCAATCATATTGTACATCTCAGTTTGTCAGAGGGCATGGACACAAACTATCCATTTGGTAATTCAATACTAGAAACAATATTCAAAGTTTTCAAACAGAAAGAACTTTTAGAAGATGCAATTATAATTTACAGAGTACACAGAGCACCAGAACGTAGAGTGTTCTACATTGACGTTGGTAATATGCCAACACACTTGGCAATGGGTTTTGTCGAACGTGTAAAAAATGAAATACATCAAAGACGTATTCCATCTGTGAGTGGTGGATCAAATCAAATGGATGCTGGATACAATCCACTGTCTATCAATGAAGATTACTTCTTCCCACAAACAGCAGAAGGCAGAGGGTCTAAAGTAGAAACATTACCAGGCGGTACAAACTTGGGCGAAATTGATGACTTGAGATACTTTACTAACAAGTTGGTGCGTGGTTTGAGAATACCAAGTTCATACTTGCCAACTGGTCCAGATGATGGACAGCAACAATATTCAGATGGCAGAGTAGGAACTGCCTACATACAGGAACTAAGATTTAACAAATACTGTGAAAGATTACAAAGTTTGATTGCTCCTAATTTTGATTTAGAATTCAAGTTCTTCTTGAAGACAAGAGGCATAAACATTGACAGTCAACTGTTTTCAGTTGAATTCAATGAGCCACAGAACTTTGCATCATATAGACAAATGGAAATGGACGGCACAAGAGTAAACACTTATGCGGCTGTTGCAGAGAATCAGTATCTAAGCAAAAGATTTGCAATGAAACGTTTCTTAGGATTGTCGGAAGAAGAAGTTGCAGAAAACGAAAACTTGTGGCATGAAGAAAATGGCACAGCAGAAACAAGAGGCGGCAAAGGTAGTGATCTTAGAGGTGTTGGTGTATCACCAGGCACACTAGGTCAAGACATAGCAGGAGCAGAAGATCCTACTCCTGAACCAGGTGCAGAAGTACAGGGCGAAGGTCCTGATGAAACCACAGCACCAGGTGACACAGGCGAACCAGCAGAATAAATATTATTATGAAACTACTTGAATTTTTTGCTTATGATAATGATCCTTTCACAAATCCTCGATATGACAACGAAGAGGATATTACTGTTAGATCACTAGACGACACACGCAAAACAAAACTTACTCTCAAACAGATAAATGCTCTACGCAAAAGCATTGAAGCAAAAGCAGAAGAATACGAACGTGATATGGAACGTGTACAAAAAATGTACGCACAGCCATCAGAACCTGCTGTATAACAACCACAAATACAATAACTACCTATATGGCTGGACAGGGGTTACCTAATAAAAAACGCAAAGAAACTGCAAAGATGGCTCTATATAGAGAGTCTGTAACAAAAGTACCTTCTAATCCTTTTCCTAATTCAAGCACAGCAGTGGTCATAATGAACGGTGAAAGCAGACAAGGATTTGATCTTGAAAAACTGCGAAATAAAGATCTTGCTATTTTTGGCTGTAACGCAATCTATAGAACTTTTCCTGTGGACTTTCTTGTAGCAGTGGACATAAACATGGCCAGAGAAATAAATGATTCAGGTTATGCACACAAACATGAATTTTGGAGTTATCCACGTGCTAAAGTAAAAGCACCCCCAGCAATCAAGTTTCCAACAGATTGGGGATGGAGCACAGGGCCAACCACTGTGCGTCTTGCAATAATGAAAGGCTTCAAGAACATTTACATACTGGGTATGGATTTTGGTAGTCCAAATAAAAAGATCAACAACATATACAAAGGCACCAAAAATTACAGAGCACCCACTCATGATCCTATCTTTACTGGTAATTGGGAGAATCAAATACGGACAAACTGCAAAGATGTTGGTCCAGAGTGCCAATTTTTTAGGGTAGGGTCTAAAGAGGTGTTAAACTTAGATCTGCCACCAAAACTACAAAATTTACCCAATTTGAGGGATATGTCCTACCCAGAATTTGAATCACACATAAATAAATTAGTAAAATAACAAAAAATGGCGTAAAACGACCCCTTTTTCGCTACCTAATACCCTTTTTCGTGTAAATACTAACACTTGAAGCCATATGGCTTGTTTGCAAACAAGAAAGATACGGAGATCTAAATGTCAAACAAATTTAATGAATTACTAGACCTTCTCGTCAACGAAGAAAATGATAAAGCCGAAGAGTTATTTCATGATATAGTAGTTGAAAAGTCTAGAGATATCTACAACAGTCTTGTAGAACAAGATGTTGAAGATGTTAAAATAGAAGAAGAAAAACACAAGGACAAAGAAGAAAAAGACGACGAAAAAATGTCCGAAAAAGATAAAATGAAAAAAGAAGGCGAAGAGTCTGATGAAGAAGCAGTAGAAGAAACTGAAGCATCAGAAGACGAAGCAGTAGAAGAAACTGAAGCATCAGAAGAAGATGCAGTAGAAGAAACTGCTGATGAAGCCGACGAAACTGTCGAAGAAGTTGGTGGCGATGCTACTGACGATCTAATTGCTGACATAGAAGCAGAACAAAATGGTGACGAAATGGCACCAGAAGCGATGCATTCAATGAACGCAGGTGATATGGATCCAACTGACAATGATGATGCAGAAGGTTCAGAAGAAGAAGTGAAAGACAAAATCATGGATTTAGAAAACGCTCTTGATGAACTAAAAGCAGAATTTGATGCTATGATGGGCGATGAGGATAAAGGCGACGACGACAAAGAAGAAGCCGATATGCCTGATATGCCTGAAATGCCAGGTGAAGAAGTTGAGATGGAAGCCGACGCAACAGAAGAAGAAGCAGTAGAAGAAACTGCTGACGAAGAAGTTGAAGAAGGTGAAAAGAAAACTGCTGAGCAACTTATTAATGAGTACTCAGACATGGTAAAAGCAGACATGAGTGGCGGTGAAGATTCAAACAAAAGTCCAGTAGCGGCAAAAGGTGGCACAGAGCCATCTGCTAACGCAAGTGATTTGATGGATACTAAAGAAGCAGGCGCAGTAAAAAGTGCGGACAAACCTAAAGACATGGGTGTAGACGCAAAAAATAAGCCTGGCATCAAAAAAGCAAAAATGGACAATGCACCAAAACCAACTACCGCTGATACACCAGATAACAAAACTTCTGTAACACCGAAGTAAGTTAAAAAGTAAATTAGAGGGAGAACTGGTATGCAACTACTAAGAGAAAATCTTACTTTTGATCAGGCACAAGTCGTGATTGAAAGTGATGCTAACGGTGGTAAAGACTTATTCATGAAAGGTATATGCATTCAAGGTGGCGTGAAGAACGCAAACCAACGTGTGTATCCAGTGAATGAGATTGCAGAAGCAGTTAGAAAAATATCAGATCAAGTATCCGGTGGATATAGTGTCCTAGGAGAAGTTGATCATCCAGATGATCTAAAAGTGAATTTGGATAGAGTTAGTCACATGATGACGCAAATGTGGATGGACGGTCCCAATGGTTATGGTAAGATGAAAATTTTGCCAACGCCTATGGGTAAACTTGTTGAAACAATGCTACAATCCGGAGTTAAATTAGGTGTCTCGTCTAGAGGCTCTGGAAACGTAGACGAAGCAACAGGGAATGTTACGGACTTCGAAATCGTCACCGTGGACGTGGTGGCTCAACCATCAGCACCAAATGCCTACCCAACAGCAATATACGAAGGTTTATTGAACATGGAAGGTGGACAGAAGTTGCTGGAGATTGCCGCCAGTGCAAGGGAAAATTCCCGTGTACAAAAATATCTCAGCGATGGGATAGCAAAACTTATACGAGACTTGAAGATAAGTTAGGAGAACGATATGCTTGATGCTATCAAAGACCTCTTAGGATCGTCATTAGTAAATGATGATATTAAGAAACAAATAGATGAGCAATGGGAATCTAAATTAAAAGAAGTCCATGACTCAGTAAGTGCTGAATTGCGTGAAGAGTTTGCACAACGCTACGAACACGACAAGTCAGTGATGGTCGAAGCATTAGACAAAATGATAACTGAAAACTTAGCCGGCGAGATCAACGAATTTGTTGCTGACCGTAAAGTAATGGCTGAGCGTCAGGACGTTCTTCAAAAGTTCGTTGTCGAACAATTGACTAAAGAAATCAAAGATCTACACAGTGATAAGAAAACTGTTGCAGAAAACTTTGAGAAACTTGAAAATTTTGTTATTGATCAACTTGCTAAAGAGATCCAAGAATTCAACGCAGACAAAAAAGATGTTGTTGAAACAAAGGTTGCTTTAGTTGCTGAAGCAAAAGCAAAAATGGAAGAGATGAAAAAACGATTTGCTGAAAAAGCCGCTCCAATGGTTAAGACAGCAGTTGAAAAAACTCTTAACAAAGAGATTGGACAACTTCGTGATGACATAACTTCTGCAAGAGAAGTCAATTTTGGACGAAGAATTTTTGAGGCATTTGCTAATGAATTCCAAACATCCTACTTGATGGAAAAGAGCGAGATTGCAAAACTCAAAAAACAAATTGCACAAAAAGACACTGAACTAACAGAAGCACAAGACAAGATCGCGGAAACAACAACACTTGTTGAAAGCAAAGACGCAGAAATCCGTATCGCCCAAGATAAAGTGAACCGTGGTCAAATCGTTAGCGAACTTTTATCTCCATTAACAGGTGATAAGAAGAAACTAATGAGTGAACTTCTAGAATCAGTTAAAACAGCCAACCTTGACAAGGCATTTCAAAAATACTTGCCTGCGGTTATGGAAAACAAGGCTGTCATTAAAGGCAAAATAATTAACGAAGAAAAGGCAGAAGTAACAGGCAATAAAAGTAACCATACTTTTAATCAAGAAGATGACAACGAAATAGTTGACATCCGCAGACTAGCAGGACTTTAAGGAGAAATAAATGTCTGATGTAATCTTAGAAAACAAATGGTCAGAAACTAAAACCGCACTAATGGACGGTTTATCTGGTCAAAAACAAAAAGTAATGGACGTTGTTTTAGAAAACACAAGAAAAACTTTATCTGAGCAGGCAACAACTGGCGCAACTTCTGCCGGTAACGTAGCAACTCTAAACAGAGTTATTCTTCCAGTAATTCGTAGGGTAATGCCTACAGTTATTGCTAACGAAATCGTTGGTGTACAACCTATGACAGGTCCTGTGGGACAGATCCACACACTCAGAGTTAGATATGCTGACACTACAACTGGTGGTGCAACAAATGTAATTGCTGGTGACGAGGCTCTATCTCCGTTCAAAATTGCAAGTTCTTATTCAGGTAACGATAGTTCACCTGCAAAAGGATCAGCAACTGCATCACTTGAAGGATCAGGTGGTAAGAAATTGAACGTACAGATCCTAAAACAAACAGTTGAAGCAAAATCTAGAAAACTACAAGCAAGATGGACGTTTGAAGCGGCTCAAGATGCTCAAGCACAACAAGGCATTGACATTGAGGCTGAAATCATGGCGGCACTTGCTCAAGAGATTACTGCTGAGATCGATCAAGAGATCTTAACTTCATTAAGAGCATTGGCAGGTTCTGCCGCGGCTACTTTTGATCAGTCTGCAGTTTCTGGAACAGCAACTTTTGTTGGTGACGAGCACGCCGCTCTAGCGGTTCTAATCAACCAACAAGCAAACTTAATTGCACAAAGAACAAGAAGAGGTGCAGGTAACTTTGCAGTTGTTTCTAGTGAAGCATTAACTATACTTCAATCAGCAACAACTTCAGCGTTCGCAAGAACAACTGAAGGAACTTTTGAAGCGCCTACAAATACTAAATTTGTTGGTACACTAAACAATGCTATGAGAGTATATGTAGACGGTTATGCGGCTACAGGTACTGACGTGCTTGTTGGTTACAAAGGTTCATCTGAAGCGGATGCGGCGGCGTTTTATTGCCCTTACATTCCGTTGATGTCAAGTGGCGTTGTCCTTGATCCGTCAACTTTCGAACCAGTAGTTAGTTTCTTAACTAGATACGGTTACGTTGAGTTGTCGAACACGGCTTCATCCCTTGGTAATGCGGCTGACTACTTGGCAAGAATTGCTATCAGCAATCCTTCATTTAGTTAAGATTAACTACCAAAGAACACGAGAGGGAGTCCTACGGGGCTCCCTTTCTTTTTATAAATACTCGAAAAGAGTTATTATAAATGCCAAGAACTATCAGATCCACAGACGAATTTAAAGTTGAAGTTGTAAACGGTGCAAATACATCTAATTTAAGCATCACTACAACCAGCGGTGGAGTAAAAACTTTATCATTTGATGGCAATTTAGAAATATTAGGCACATCTTCCGAGATACAATCAACACAATTATTCATTGAAGATAACTTGATAACATTAAGCAGAACCAATTCAGGTGGTGCTGATGTAGATTCTGGTATCTTAATTGAACGTGGATCAGCAGGTAACGATGCTCTTTTCTATTGGAACGAAGGCGATGATAAATTTAAAGCAGTTTTATCTGATTCAGGTGGATCAGCAACGGCAGTAACAGATTCATCTTTTGCAACAATAGTAGCAAATTTTGAAAGTGCTGGTTCGAATGCAATTACCATAGCAGACAATCTAATATCAACAGCATCATCTAATACAAATATTAATTTAAGACCACATGGTACTGGCAAGGTTGTAATGGACAATATGTCATTTGATGGTGAGGGAGGAATAATTGCAACAGACTCATCTAATCAAAATATAACACTGACACCACATGGAACTGGCACAGTAATTACAAACGATATTCAAATAGGTACAGGTAACGACCTGTTACAAATAACAGCAACTGGAGGTAATGGTCCCACACTTGCTACAACATCATCAAATGCTGACATTAATATTACACCACATGGTTCTGGAAAGGTTGTGTTTGATAAACTTTTGATTGATGATAATGTTATCGCAACAAAAGATTCAAATGCCGATATAGAACTAACTGCCCATGGCACAGGCAAAGTTGTAATAGACAGAGTAGTTATTGATGACAACACAATTACCACTAGCACTTCAAATGCACATTTGGAACTAAGCGGACAAGGTAGTGGACTTGTAAGTATCAACAATGCCTACACTTTGCCGGCGGCGGATGGTTCTGCCAACCAAATATTAAAAACAGACGGATCAGGCACATTAAGTTTTGCGGACCAAGATACTATAACTGTTGCAACTACAATGACACTTGTTGCAACGAACACAACAGATGCTTCACACTTTTTAGTTTTCACTGACACAGCAACAGGTAACGAAAATCCAAGAACAGATACAGGACTTACTTACAATCCATCTTCTAACACTTTGACTACTGGAGCATTCACATCCAGTGGATCAAATGGAATCACAGTTGCTGACAATTTAATTTCTACAGGAAGTTCTAATGCTGATATTAATATTAATCCACATGGCACAGGTAAAGTTGTGATGGATAGAATAGCATTTGATGATGCTACTATCTCCACAACAGATTCAAACGAGACACTTATTTTGGATCCACATGGTTCAGCAGGAGTTGAAGTTAATGGATCATTGCTAGCCAATCAACTATTCTTAACAGGTACAAGTGGTTTGCAGATGCAAGCCAATGAGATTGTAACTATTGGATCTAACCAAGACATCATTGTGAGGCCTGCAGGTACAGGTAGACTTGTAATTGACAATGTTGCAATTCAAGGTGATTCAGGATTGATAACAACTGAATCATCCAACATGAACTTAACTGTAAATCCACATGGTACAGGAATTGTGGTACTCAATGCAACTACACAGTTTGGTGAAGGCAATGACTTGTTGCAGATTGCACCAACAGGAGGCAACGGACCTACTATTTCAACAACATCATCCAATGCTGACATTAACATTACACCGCATGGTACAGGCGCAACAAAAATTACAGGGCCTGTAAACATCACAAATGACTCAACTGATGATACATTGTTGATCACTACAACAGAAGATTCAAGCACAGCCGCTCCGGTCATTACACTTAAACGTAATTCTGGTTCAACTGCTGATGCAGATTATCTTGGGCAGTTAAAATTTAAAGGTGAAAATGATGCTGATCAAGAAGTTGTATATGCTAAAATTACAGGTAAAATACTTGATGAAACAGACGGCACTGAAGATGGTATCATAGAATTTGCAAACGTCAAAGCAGGATCACAAACAATTACTGCTAGATTGAGATCAGATGGATTCCAACTGCTAAATTCATCTCAATTGACTGTGAATGGCGCCACAACATTAGAAAGCACACTGGATGTGACAAGTGCGGCAGTATTCAACTCAACAGTCGATATTGGTGTTGGCAATGATGAATTACGGATTGAAGCAGTAAGCGGACAAGGACCAAAACTTTCAACCACTGCTTCTAACTCAAATATTACAGTAGCACCACATGGTACTGGATTTTTGGATGTTGCAGGTGGCTTAGTAGTAAGTGAAACAGACACAATCAGCGGTAGCGGATCAGGCACAGACGCTGTGAGTTTGAGTACTGTGATGACATTCTTAGACACTTCAAGTGGGTCATCACAACTGACTATGGGTGCTGGAACAGTTGGACAAATAAAAATTATCACAATGACTGTGGCAGGAAATAATGCCACAATGACTACATCTAATGGTAACTTGACGCCAAATATTTCTACATCTATTGTTTGGAACTCAGTGGGCGAAACAGCAACATTTATTTACACTGGATCAAAATGGGCAGTAATGAGTAGGGTAGATGTTACAACATCATAAATAACATTAACAATTAAATGGGGAAAGTGAACCATGGCAGATAAAAGTTTCAAAGTAAAAAACGGTATTCAAATCGGAACATCAACCGAAGTTACCTCTATTGTCGATGAAGACAATATGGCATCAAATAGTGCAACTGCACTATCAACACAACAATCAATTAAAGCATACGTTGACTCACAAGTAGCGGCAAGTGATACATTTTTAGAATTAAGTGATACACAGTCGTCATTTACAGCCAACGGAGTTATAGGTACAAACGCATCAGGTAACGCCACAGTTGCTACTGAATTGTTAGTTACAGCATCCAGTAATGATATCACAGTAGCGAATGGTACATCTGATAAAGATATTATCTTTGCTGTTAATGATGGTGGATCAGCAACCACTGAAGTATTCAGATTAGACGGTGATGTTTCTGCTTTACTAATTGCATCAGGTAAACAATTACAAATAGGTGCCGCTGAAGAAAACATTTCAGGTGATGGCACAGATATAACATTTGCAGTTGGTTCAGGTGGAGATATTAACATACCTGCGGACATTGGTCTTACTTTTGGTGACGATGGTGAAAAGATCGAAGGTGACGGAACTGACTTAACTATCGCAGGAAACAACATCAATCTTACAGCGGCGGCAGATGTCAAAATTCCTGTGAACATTGGATTGATGTTTGGAACACATGAAAAAATTGAATCAGACGATACAGACCTTACAATCACAGTTGGATCAAATGGCGACATCAATATTCCTGCAGACGTTGGTTTGAAATTTGGAGATGATGGCGAAGGTATCGAAGGTGATGGAACTGACTTAACAATCACAGGAAATAACATTAATCTTTCACCAGATGCAGATGTTGTGTTACCAGCGAACAAAGGTGTTGTGTTCGGTGATGCGGCAGAAAAAATTGAAGGTGATGGTACAGACTTAACTATTACAGGAAACAACATTGTATTAAGTCCTACTGCGGATGTCAAAATTCCTGTGAACAAAGGATTGTTACTTGGTACACATGAAAAAATTGAATCAGATGATACTGACTTAACTATCACAGTTGGATCAGGTGGTGACATCAACATAGGAGCAGACATTGGTTTAACATTTGGTGATGATGGTGAAAAAATTGAAGGTGACGGAACAAATTTAACCATTGCGTCTTCCGGAGCACTTAGCATTAACAACACTGGTGTAGCAACATTCAGTGGTGCAGTCCAGGTCAATGGAAACTTCACAGTACTAGGTTCACAATCAATTTTGGAAACTGTAACAACAGAAATTGAAGACAACCTGATTGCAATCAATTCAAAAAATTCAGGTGGCGCTGACCTTGATGCAGGAATACACATCAACAGAGGATCCGCAGGTAACAATGCAGTCTTTTATTGGAACGAAGGCGATGACAAGTTCAAAGCAGTTCTTTCGAACTCTGCATCAACTGTGACAGCAGTAACAGATTCAAGCACAGCCACAATAGTAGCAACATTTGAAGGAAACCTTACAGGTGATGTAACAGGTACTGCTGATACGGCTACCGAGGCGACTAATGTAACTGCGTCTGCTAACAACTCAACAGATGAAACTTGTTTTCCAACATTTGTTGATGGTGCTACAGGTACACAAGGCATTGAAACAGACACAGGCTTTACATACAATCCAAGTGATGGCACACTCACTGCAACAATATTTGCTGGTGCCGCAACTACTGTAAACACAGTACAAAGAGCAACTGATGCGGCACACTTCTTAACATTTGTAACGGATGATAATGGTTCAGCCGCGGCAGAATCGTTATTCACAGATGCTGGAATACAATATAATCCAAGTAGTAACCTTTTAACAACGACAGTTACTGCCGCTCAATATAGTGACTTGGCAGAGATATTTCCTACTGACACTGGAGAATCTATCGAAGCAGGCACAGTGGTGCATTTTACAGGTGATAAAAAAGTTGGAGTGTGTGATCAAGATGCACATTCATCTGTTGCAGGAATTGTGTCCACAAAGCCAGGATTTATCATGAATGTTGAAGGTGAGGGCGTTGAACTTGCATTGTCAGGACGTGTGCCAGTTAAAGTAACTGGTGTAGTGAACGCAGGTGACTTACTTGTATCAGCAGGTAATGGCAGAGCAAGAGCAGAAGCAAACCCAGCAGTTGGCACAGTCATTGGTAAAGCAGTTGAATCAAATGCAGGTGGCGATGCTGTGATTGATGCTTTTGCCATGATGATGTAATTGGCTAAAATCCACTAAATACCTATATAATATGTAACAAAACTACGAATGTAGGTTGTAGAGGGTGTGAGTAGTGGCTCAATTAGTAATCAATGTAGGAACTGGCGAAAATACAGGTGATGGTGATACTCTACGAGCGGCCTTAATAAAAACAAACACAAACTTTACAGAACTTTTTTCAGATAGTGTTGTATCATCTAACTTGACATTTAGTGGCTCAACAGTTGCGTCAGAATCAAATCAAGACATAATTTTAAATCCAAACGGCACAGGAAAAGTTAATTTTCATAACGCATATCAGTTTCCATCAACAGATGGTTCAACAAACCAAGTGTTAATGACAGATGGTGATGGAACAATTTCGTTCCAAGATGCATC